>Ga0209671_1006622_pt1 | contig 11915 bp, 5 predicted proteins | sample WorMetHERISLAND2_2_FD_187401 | JGI IMG/M metagenome (GOLD analysis project Ga0209671, IMG submission 187401) | Marine gutless worms symbiont microbial communities from Max Planck institute for Marine Microbiology, Germany - Olavius geniculatus... | ecosystem: Host-associated > Annelida >...
GGTATTATAAGTGCCAAACTGATCCCGAAGTTGCAAATATTGCCTGACCCATACAGTATTCTTGCGTTTCTTTCGCTGAAAGGCAGTTAAAAGAGTAGCGACAGCGCCAAAACTTGCAATTATGGACGTACAGGCTACAATCACTGCTGTTTCATCCAAGTAGGTCATGTCAAAACAAAAAATTGGGTCACTGTCTCAACAAGTTCGACAACAAGTTCGCTTGTTGCGCAACTTGTTGCGCAACTTGTTGGCCAACAAGTTGGCCAACACCAAAATCGTGTTGGCCAACTTGTTGGCCAACAAACTAGCTAAATGGAATTTGGCCTTAAACGTTACTATATACCTTACAGTCTTCGATCAGTTTTCGGCGTCTGAGAACTTCTGAATCAACCGGCGGCAACTCTTCATCTTCTTCTTCTTCATCTTCTTCCTCCTCCTCCTCCTCATCAAGTTCGTCGTCGTCAAAAGTGTATCGCCGTGATGGTATTGGCTTCACTGCAGCGATAACATTCGTTCGCAAAAAATACTCAATCGCTCATTCACTGAGCACGACGGATGGCCTGATTCATGATAGCTCAGCCACAATTAGCTACAAAATACGTTACGACAAGTAAAACAACTAGACAAAACTTAAGAAGCATACGAACATAAAACATAAAACAACTTCACCGAAACAATAAAAACAAGAAGCCCAGCTGTCGCCAAAATAACCCACCGTCAGTGCCGGCGTTAGAGAATTGGAGGCCCCCCAAATACATGTGTGAGGCTCCTATAATAAGGGATCTGGGGCGGAGCGGGATCCAAGGGCAAAGCCCTTGGTCAGAGTCAGGGGGCAAAGCCCCACTGAAGCTGAAACACTTTCGGCTTTTGGACGTCCGCTGAAAGTCGCAAATTTACCCACTTTTTAAAAAAAATTAAAAGGCAAAAATCAGACACAATTTGTGTTGTCTTTTCAAACAAGTAATTTGAGCAAAGCTCACGTGACGCGCGATAGCAGCGGTCCTGTTACTTTGGCAATCAGTGTACAGCATGCAATAAAATAATAAAAATTGTATACGAAATTCACTCTTAAAATGTGTGTCGCAACTCGAAATTGCAAAAAATACTAAAAAACCCTACTTTGGGGTCATTCCAGGTCATTCCACGTCATCGATGTTGACACTGCTAAGAAGCTCGTCACTAGGCCTAGTGCTTGTTATAATAAGCAAAACGTCTATGCCTATCTGCAACTGTTTCCATGCTAGACGAAACAATATAAAAAAATAACCACTTTTGGAGAGTTACCCCTCTTTTACGCTTCCTTGCGCAGGCCTCCTTAAACCTAAGGGGTCGGGATTTGGACAGCTAAAATTTACGTTTAATGCTGAAAATTACATATGCATGTTGTCTTGGTCTATCTAAAACCGTTTCGTCGCAATTCACTCTTGAAATGTGCGCTGCAGCCAAAAATTGCGAAAAATTCAACAAAACCCCAAAACCCTCTTTTAGGGGTTCAAGATCGTTCAGTGTCACCGACGTCGACAAATCTAAAAAGCCCATCACCAGTGTTTGTTATAATATGCAGCGAGTCTGTACCTATCTACTACCGTTTTCACACTATAAGAGCCAATAGTGGCAAAATAGCGTCTTTTAAGGGGGGGTACCCCTCTCTGACGCCTTCGTTTGAGAGGAACCCTTTCACCCAGGGGCACGAAATTTTGTCACTAAAAACTAGTCATTTGGGCAGCTCAAAGTGAAGATTTCGTGATCCTAGCTTGCACCGTTTTAGTACAGATCACGAGTGACAAACAGACGGACGGACAGACAGATAGACGGACGCCTAGACGATGGCTAAGACGTGCGATGCATTCTGCTATCGCCCGTAGAAAGTAATAGACTTGTCCACTTTGGCTAAGCTTTTCACATGTTTATTTGTTTTATATTTTGAATGCATTTTTTTAAAAACTAGAAATGTTTTTCACACTTAGCATAAGGCCCCTGAGCATACGTGACGCCCCCCCTGGCCGGGGTACGGGAGGCCCTTCCGTCGGCTCTGCCGACCGTACTGGTTTTCAGTAACTTTCAAGGTCATCCAAGATCGATAGTTTTTATTTTATTTGAATAGGCGTAGGGCTATGTTACTTCCTATTAGTGATCATTAGTAACCTTGGCTCTATCTTTCACCGTTTCAGAGATATGGCCATTTTTCCGTTAAAAACGCACATTTTCTTTACCTCCTCCATTTAACACTTAATTTGAAAATGTTCCCCTCGCATTAAATGGCTGAAATTTTGCATGCCCGATTTTAACCCACATCGCTAATTATTCTGGTAAAAAGTTTTCTTTTATGACCCACTTCTCAGCCAGAGTAGCCTACATTTTTCGTTACAGACGGACAGACGGACAGACGAACGGACGACAACCATGCCAAACTGAAAATTAAAAAACTTAAAAAGCATGAAAAACATAAAACAAAAAAACTTTACTGCAACAATAAATGCGTTTCCAATAATTACTTATTCATTTATTTATTCAATCATTGATACGCTAGATGACACTGTGGCAGCACAATTACAGAATACAATACAACCAATAAACAAAATCAAAAAGCATACAAACATAAAATATGGATCAATTAACAATAATTAATTTACAACTGAAAAACATAAAAGTTTTATTTTATTAACGCAGAATGAATTTCCCATACGTAATGTTCATAACGATGCCACAACTGGACATCGGCTTCAGTGCAATGTATGAGAGTTTACAAGGTAGTATAACGACACGTATGGGGTGTGGTGGGATCTTTAATAATAGAGTTACTACGCATTTTGTCCTGATTCCGTCGGTGAAAAATAATTGAAAATTGGTGAATGATTAATGAAGTTATTGGCATATAAACGCATTGTGCCATTTTTTGGCCCACACTGTAAAAGACGGCTGAAGCGAAAGTAACAGTAGCTCACCTGCAGACGGTCTGACGGGTTTGATCGTCGGCTTCCTGACAGTCACGCCTTCTCCTTCTTCTTCTTCTTCTTCTTCTTCTTCTTCTTCTTCTTCTTCTTCGTCTTCTTCTTCGTCGTCGTCTTCTTCTTCGCCCTCCTCTTCCTCCTCTTCTTCATCTTCTTCCTCTTCTTCTTCGGTCTCTTCTTCCTCTTCCGTCTCTTCCTCTTCTGTCTCTTCGTCTTCCTCTTCTTCTTCTTCTTCGTCTTCTTCTTTGTCTTCGTCTTCGCCTTCTTCGTCTTCTTCTTCTGTCTCTTCCTCGTCTTCTTCCTCGTCATCCTGTTCTTTTTCGTGGTATTCGTCGTGCACTGAATGTTCCTACACATGTTTGATAATGAGAGAGAGAAAGTTTATTTTCCAAAACTATACACAATATGTAGGCCTAGCTATACATAGTTGATGACATAAGAGAGTGGCCAGAAAAGCATCTGCCCATCAAATGCTGGCCACCCATAGTTACAATCAATACAACAATATTTTATAGGCCTACTCAATTTTATACACAGCAGCTTTACTAATATGAACTGCGCAAATTGCATCTGAAACAATTACCATACTGAACAGAGATGCGTCACCTGAGCATTGTTTGTTTTGGAAATAACCAGATGAGCGACGATTCGGCATTAACGCGAGTATATAGTAAAATACCGAGGCGATGGTTGTGTCGGAGGTGACCCGCGAAAGCACTTGCGTGGATTCCGTAGTTGCTTCTAGCTTCTCTATCTCAGAAGCAGGCTCAACGTCTTCATCCATTTCTTCATCATTCATGGCTGTCGCCGGTGTTGCCGGTGCTGCTCCAGATTCTCTCTTTGACGACGACAACTCGGCGGCACCCTCATCATCTCCGGCGGCCTGATCCGTCTCCGCAGTCTCCTTCGCTTCATCAACCGCATCGGCCGGTTCGTTATCTAACACGTTTGCCAGTTACATTTTTTATACCTCAGCGCAAAATACCTGCACGCGATTGGTCCAAATCGCATCACGTGTAATTTACTAATACGCAATGTTGCCCGCGCGAGCAACATTGAGCGGCCAACACCAAAGTCGTCACAGCTGTTTGGTTCAAATATTTTTGGTTTAATTTTTTTTGTTCTAGTTTTAAGATATGACAAAACAAATAGTGACTGGCGTCGAGGTCATCATTGGACATTTTTTGCTAGAAGTTCGTAAAATGTTGCCCTCGGTCTTCAATTATGAGGCAGCATTTTTCGAACCTCTGGTAAAAAGATTTCAATGATGACCTCGACGCCAGTCACTAGTTGTATAATAATGGTCCACTGCCAACATATAATGCGGCCGTCTCCTGGTCTTTGACTCTTTAGCGCTGTTGACCTAACTTAAGCTAAAAGCTCGTAAAGAACGGAGAGATTGAAAAGATTTGAAATGTGGCTTATTACAACGGCCGCATGATAATATACAAAAAATAATACAATTAAACGTCTGACATGCTGACTCGAATACTTTATTTATTGTCGAATTCAATTTTCTACTATAACCTTCTCTCCCTCCAACCGTGCTGTTAACGTACGGAAAATTTATTACCACGTTTCCCGCAGCACCCGCAAAAATTTAGTAAATTCACACACGTTTGAGTTTGTTTTATTGCTTATCAAAAGCTACACGACGAAAATTAGTTAACGGCAGCTTTATTTCCTGAAGTGATTTGTACAAAGCAAGACGGATCACGTAATCGAACTGATTTAATCGCGTTTTATTTAAAATGTGCAATTATCATGTAATTTGTAGCTTATTTTGTATTGTAAATGTAAATTTTATTATATTTTAGTGCCATGCATATTTATGCAATTTAAATTTATAATCTATAAAAACGCTTAAAGTTAATGAGTAACTGACGTTCAGGTTCAACGTCGGCAGTTTCGTCTTCAGCGGCTTTTTCAACTTCATTATCCTGTATTGTGTGTGCCATAGCAAACAAACATCTTGTTCAGTATTGAAGCAGTTGAAATTACTCATGAAACTTATGAGTACAGGGAAGAAGCTATTAGTGACTGAGACACAGTTTTGCATCCTGCCTACAATTTTACAATTTATATTATTGGCTTAAATATCGTTAAGTTCGGCATACGGCAGAACTGTTGTTATTGTTCACAACATAGGTTAACTTAACTATAACTGTTATATACTGTACTGTCATCAATTTATCATTGTCATCACCATTTATTTCTAAAGCCACCACAGCAAAATAGGCTATAGCTTCACAGCGTTGCAGTGCACTTGACGGAAGTAGCAGCATTAATTGTTCGCCTTCTTTAGAAATCTATAAATCAAAATGTCTGAATTAATTTCACCTCGTCCATCGCGAACAATAATAATTATCGGCGTATTTCAACGTTGTATAAATCTGATGCGCTGCTGAGCGTATTATTGTGACGTCAACATGATAGATGATCAGCAGCAGAGCTGCATGGTTGCTGAGAAAAGATGGATCAAACGTCACAGTATGTATAGCGCTACTGCAGTAACCTCTTCAACGATAACTCACAGCGGCGCGCCATGCGTAAACTTATATCCTGCTTAAGTTAAGGCCAATCGCTGACGTTTCAGTGCCAGGCAAGATGATGAATAACCGGTATCGAAATCAGCAAAAAGACAGCTATGTTTTTTTTTTGTTTTCTTGCAAATTTCAAGCAAACCAAACACTGAACTTTGCTGCGCTCTGTTTCCTCTCGTTATTAATGTGCATGCCTGTCAAGCCGCGTTGGTTTTTAGTCAGCTCGTCGGCCGGGATGTGTATGTCGCTTGTATGAGAACAGGTAGACGATTTATTTTCGCCTCAGATAGCGAGCTTTTTCGCTGTTTGTTCGAGTGTGGTGGCGATTGTTTGTCGACTTTATATCTGACCTTAGATAGATTGATGTGATATCTCTGTTTAAACGGTGAAACGGAACAGTCTGATGATTTGATTGAGATATTTTTACTAGCAGCTGCGACTGCTTAATTGTTTGACTGTCTACATTGTATTTGTATTTCTGTTCGAGTTTCGTTTATTGGCATTGCGCTTACATGATAATTCGCACGCTGTAAATATTCTGCTTATTATATCACATTATCGTTTTATTTTCAATTTTGTATCTAGTTACTTTAGCATTAGGCCTAGGTTAACTCTAAATTAAGCTTAGCTGTAGGCCTAGGATCAAACCCCCCCAAGACAACCTCACAATGCCATTTTACGAAGTTGCTTCTGGAGTAACAAGTGTTAAGCCTACTACGTTTTTGACGTAATTTTATTTTCAAATACCTAGTAGGTTAGCTGCAGGGTATTTTTGTTGAAGACGTTAGCGACCATGCGATGCCAAAGGATTGTTTGTGTCTTGCGAAGTGCTGATGAACTGGGTTGGGTTCACGTTATCGTTCCACGATGCACAGAGACTATCCAGATTCTTCAGTCTCTAAAGCCCCTTGCTCTATTTATCTCTATCCTTCAAGTCACCACCAAATTTCCAACACCATGCCTTCTCCAGACATGCCCCCGGAAAGCAAGCAGTATATATTATATATTTTTTGGAAACACTGGTTTTGTTACGGTTCAAAATATTGAATTCCACATACATGTATTAATTACTACATGTACACAAAAATTATTTTGTACACAATATAGGCTACTCAAAGTACAGAGAGGTAAGGCTGGGGCGAAAAGCTGCTGGTGCTCTATGGAAAAGGAAGATGAATTACCTGCGGTCTAGGTAATAAAGTGCCAGCCTGCACTCACGGAGCTATAAAGCTTACTGGTCTGCATCTAACAGCAAAATGTGCATAGGCCTACGTGTAGTGACATCACGATCGTACATTAGGCGCCGGTGGTATGAACAGCTTGCACAATGCAAATAGGCCTACTGCGGGCGGTAGAAACTGATTTATCTTCAAACAACTGCATCGGCATCGGCTTCAGCAGCAGCAATCACTGATCAGCAGCTGAAGCGGACTTGCAGGTAGAGCCATCAGCTGATGTTTACCTGGCACTAAAACAAAGTAACGTGTAGGCTGTAGGCAGTTGTCTCAGCCCGTAAAACACCGCCGACGGAAAGGTAGCCAGGCACTGACGGTCTATGTAGGCCTGCCGCACTACCGGTTGCAACGATTACCATATTCTTCGTTAAATTACGGTTTTTGATCACGTAGCTGTTTCGTTTTCTATACCGTACATGTAGTGGAATATTGAGGGAATATTATTCGTGGTCGTGGTCGTTCAATATTAGCCAACACAGCAGTGCGCCACTGTAAAATGAAAAAAGTGTACAAAGTGTACATGTAGGCCTACATTTGGAAAATGAATTCATCATGCAAACGGTTGCGACATAAAATCAAAACACTGACAGACGGACGGACAGACAAACAGACAGACAACACACGGTGGCTATACACGCATCTGCATCGCGTAGTGAAAACTACAGGCAATAGATGGGGAAGAAAACCAACCTACAAAAGCGGCTAACGCACTGGTCATTTTGTTAAAAAAAATAAACCGTGTCAGTTCAGTTCAGTTACGTCGCTCAGTACGCGCCTTAAGCATTAACGGCGACTGTTGGCGTGCAGCTGCAGCAGCCAGGTTGGTTGCTGAGTGATAGACGATTGATTCGCCTCGCCTGACCTCAGTTCGCTGCCGCGCAGTCCACGCAGAAGGCAACCGATAGAATCAAAGTTTACAGTTAAGAGCGTGTAGAACTCCATGCTGAGTGTCCGACTGGCTGAGTGTATAGGCCTACATACAAACACCGTGGCTCTCTGATAGCAACAGGCCGAAAGAAAGAAGGAAAATATTGGAAGGAGTTGGGTAGAATCAATCCGCTGCTGCAGTCATGGTTGATCGACTGGAGTTGGAACGACGGGTGATGATCGCCTCGCTCGTCTCTTCGCTGGTCGCCAGCGTGCTGTGGCTGATAGCGATCAGCACCGACGAATGGTGCAAAGTCTCATTCGACGAGTGGAGTCCGCTGAAAGCCAACGGCTCTTACGTCAAAAGCTACAACCTTGGACTGTGGCACCTGTGTGCCGATTTGTACTTCAATGACACTAGCGACACGAAGCACACAGCCGGAATGCGTAAGTCCGTGGTTGTTTCAATTTTTTTTATTATTTAAGTCGTTTACTTTGGTTTTTACGCGCGAAAGCAGCTATGCTTTAGCGCGTCTTAGCTATCGCAATTCTGTCCGTCTGTCCGTCCATCCGTCCGTCTGTCACACGGGTGGATCAGGCAAAAACGGTCCAAGCTAGGATCTCCAAATCTTCACCATCGGCTGCCTGGAAGACTCTAGTTTCAGGAACCGTAACGCTTTTTCAGAAATTCGAAGGGGGTCATTTCGAACGAGGTCGCTAAATGAGAGGGGGGTGCGCTGTATCTCAGTAACGGTGCGAGATAAGGCCTAGGTTACTATCAATCACTAATAGGAAATCCTATACTGGCTGTCGATTGGCGCCGAATTCAATGACCTTGGATGACCTTGAACGCAAAAATAGGGGGTTTTATGGATTTTTTTTGCGATATCAAGCTGCGCAAGTCTTTATCATTCACAAGGCGGCGCCACGGTTCTGGCGTTGCTGGCGTGGCGTAGTTGTTAACGCGTTTCGGCTGAAACGTAGTTACTCTACGCCGGGCTCGGTTAGTACTGCGATGGGTGACTGCCTGCGGATAGGAACTGCTATAGGCTTTCGCGCGTCCCGTGAGCATTAGCTCAAATTTCTTGTTAAACTCGTTTTCAACTAAACTTTGTTGATTAATGTCGTATTTCTTCGATCAACTTTAGTTTGTGCGTACGTGTAATTGATGCAGAACATAAGTGCAAGACTCTGAAGATTACTGTTGATGAAAATGATCCGTCATCAGACGACTCGGAGCTGCTACGTACGTGAGCCGCGTTCATGCTCATTTCTTTGCATTCTGCCTGACGCGATACAACGCAACCCAAGCAACCTACGCAACGAACACAAAAAAGAAAGCCCAGCTGTCGCTAAGAAAGACGCGCTACAGCCAATACAGTTCCTGTTGCAATACTGACCTTCAAGGTCATTTAAGGTCAACGATTTTTATTTCACCTAACAGGCCGTATGCCACTTCCTATTAGTGATTAATATGCCACTTCCTATTAGTGATTAATAGTAACCTTAACCATATATCTTACCGTTTCCGAGATATGGCCAGGTTTCCGTTGAAAAGCGCACATTTTTCTGCCCCTTTCTTCAACTCCGAATTTGAAAATGTTCTCCTTGCACTAGCTCGCTGAAATTTTGCATGCCTAGGTTTACGACATAAAGCTGATTACTCGCGTTAAAAATTTTTCTGCGACTTAGCGTTTAGCCATAATACATCCGTTACGGACGACGACAACGACGACAGACAGACAGACGACGGACAGACGACACATCGTGCCATAGACGCCCTACAGCATAACTGTAGCGCGTCAGAAAGTAGGACTAAACAAACGCAAAGAATGGCCAGCCCATGCAATGATAAAAGCGGTCGTTGGGTCCGTTGTATGCGTTGCGTTGAATGGTTGAATGGAAACCAGGCGGCGCTTATTATATACCCTACGTCTGCATTTGATGAAAAACAAAACCACAGTTGCGCGACGACCGACTTCATTATTACTGAGGCTACAGTAATTAAAGACCATTTAACTGTTATTAGCATAACTCCACTTAGCCTCAGCCTAAAGGCGACGTTTTTCTGCAGACTAGCGGCATGGCCGTCATTATTATCGGCTTCAGGCGCCTAGTCCATCGCCCATCAGTATTTCTCTCTGTATACCTGTCAATCATTCTATCATTCAGTCATTTTTTGTCTTGTGTGCCTATATAACACCGCAGATCACCACAGATCAGCTGATATGGCACTCACTACTCCTAACCTTAACCCTAACTCTAACCAACTTTGCTATCTTAGCTGATCTGTGATGATATGCGGTGTTGAGGCAGACCGTGATTTATCGGTTTGTCATATTATCATTACGATTCTGTCAGTGACGCGTGCATGGCGCAAGCTGTAACTGAAACTGTAAACGCGCTCTGATAATATCAGTCAGTGACGTGCATCATCCGGCGCCGCTGTTTGGCGTTCTTATGATGTTGGCGTCTGGACTCGTTTACGAGTACTTTTTTACTTACTTGCTGACAGCAGCTGCTGATGCCAAGACGCAGACCAGCCCTGTAATAGCTAGCAACTAGAAGTTCTGGGCACGCGCATTGCGTGCACTATGCAGTAGCTGCATCGCACATTTTGCACAGCCAGCTATCACAGAACATTTCCTGCTTTACCGGCTGCAGTGGCACAGCCAAAAAAATCCCGAAGCAAAAATCCCGTGTGGCCAGAGATGCGGAATGTGATATACATGGTGCGGCAGAAATTATCTCTCAAAGTTGTTTGCCATTTTATTAGGAACCGCTTGGACTTTTAACGCAAACTCTTGCACACTTATTACCAGTTCTCACTTACATAAAAAACCAAGCGGTATTTCTTATTCTTTTACTGTTGTGAAGTTACGAATTTTATCATAAAACAACTGCGTGATTTAGCACATTCAAAAAAAAATATAATGAGTAACGCCAATTGAAAACAACTGGGTCCATCTTGTTGCTATGGTCGAAATAAAGTAAATCTCATAAACAAAGTCTGTACGGTTTTTGTCTATACATTTTCGGTCGTATTTAGTGATATTTTTTACCAAAATTAAAAGCCGTCGCTAAGCTCGAACACGTAGTGCAGATAATCTGGAGAACCTGCCGTCGACAAGGCTGTTAGAAACTGACTAAAAGATTAAATGCATGTGTGAAAGCTGATAGATAGCCTATGTGTGCATTTTTATAGCTTTGTGCTATAATATTTTTCTGGACAAAATTTTACTCTTAGTGAGTTTGAACCCCCAAACCTATTTTGCGTACGCTACTGATTCCCAAGTCAACTAACTAAGGTGTTCGGCTGGAGCTGTTAGTGTGTAAGAGACACACTTACTATTTACGGTATAAAACTGTCATTTGCACGCTTTTAAAAAGTGGATTTAAAAAGTCCATGAAGCAGTTGATCCGTAATAATCTGACTTGTAAAGCGCCAGTATGTGCTAAAAAAGACTTCAGTGGCGTACGCTCGAAGCTGCATATTGCCAAACCACGATACGCGAAAGAGATTGGCGAATGTAGGTTACGTTAACTGACGGACCGGGGGACTGGCTAGCTTTAGTCGGCGAGGCGAGAAATGGGCCGTAAATACTACGCGAAAGATGCGATGCGAACAACAAGCTGCAGCGCTGCGCAAACTGCAGCAGCAGGCGCCAAGTTGGTGGTCAGCTTCAGCAGCCGGGAAGCTGTAGAAGGATGTTCGCGGATAGACCTCCTGTAGCTCGTCAGATCTGTTCTTGCGTATAGAGCCGCGCCTCCAAAGCATCTGCGTCCATTAATGTACGACGTTAGTGCCGGCTTGTGCATCCTCAGTAAGAAATAAAATATTGACGATATGTTTATGACAGGATTAGTCCATTGGCTATCACATCAATAACTGATTCTAAAGAGGACATGGCATTTATGAGCCGCTCTTAAGCGTATGAACTGATTTAATACACCGGCTTATTTATAGGCCTACAGTGCTAGCGTTTTCACTATGATGTCTTACAAGAGAAAGTAATGATTAATATAAAAATTCCGGTCGTCCGGAAAGACATGCAGGTAACGCCGTCCCGTAATTTACGTTGGTCTGACCACGAGAACCATGTTCTGTCAAACTTTCTATCCGATTCGTGTAGGCTATGCATGCAAGGTATAATGACGTAGGCCTATCACTTATAAAATGTTTCTGTGCAGACTACAGACGGGCAACTAGCGGCATGGCAGTCATCGCAATGTTCCTGTGTCCACTGTCAATCGCCTTCGGAGTCTACGCGCTCAAACAAGCTCGCTACATGTTCAAGCGAGTTGCCAGCGGGGTCCAT
>Ga0209671_1006624_pt1 | contig 11914 bp, 6 predicted proteins | sample WorMetHERISLAND2_2_FD_187401 | JGI IMG/M metagenome (GOLD analysis project Ga0209671, IMG submission 187401) | Marine gutless worms symbiont microbial communities from Max Planck institute for Marine Microbiology, Germany - Olavius geniculatus... | ecosystem: Host-associated > Annelida >...
TTATTAGCATTTAATAGCGAAGATTCTACAGGTTAGGAACACACGGTTACGACGTCACGATAGCAGTGACGCCGCTACCACAAGCGCTACATTGCGACGGCTAGCAGAGCTCCGCACAGAAAGATGTCTAGAGCTCGACTCTACTCAACTGACTAACTAAAGGACCTGCGCTGCTGCTAACGCTTTCGTGGCCAGACAGAAATATTCTAGCTATTCTAGCTACAGCAATATTACGTCACAGACGCAGCCTGAGCCAAATGTGCCTAGTTTTCTAGCTACGCTTTCAGCCAGTACGAGCTGAGTTCTATTTTAAACCTAGCTTGCTTCCTAACATTGCTGTCTTCCCTACAGCGTAAGATAAATGTCTCTGGCCAAGCCAAGCTACCAAAAAGCTCTCCTCCATAATTACTAACAAGTCTAATAGTCGCGATCGGCAGTGTAGATTAGTGAAATCAGTCACTGCGAGCAGCATTTCTGTCTGTGACTTGATGACTTAGTGGGTTTCATATCTTTCAGTAAACGAAATACGAGACTGCAAAAAGTCTTAATCGCAGCTGACAGCTCCACGGGTAGACCCTTAAACCGAGTTCTTTTTCTTTTTAAAACTATTGAATCGCTAAGCGAAATGTCGGCAGCTAGCTGCTGGCTAATTCGGTTCGCAAATATTTTTCCGGCGGCGCGTAAAATCTAACTTCGGATATGCCAGCTTACTAGAAAGATTTTTTCGGCGTTGGCTAGCCGAAGGTAAAAGTAAAGGTAAAGGTAAAGTCGAGCACTTGCTAGTCTATATAGCGCTTCTTACATGAGACGTATGACTCAAGACCAGAAGCGCTTTACAATCTTGGAAGTGGCAGCTGATTTGCTAATGATACCGCAGCGCAGTATGCGGCTATTCTACCTGCCTAAACGAACAATTGGACCCGCGGTTTGTAGCTAGCAGACATACCACCGCCACAATCAGCTACACTATGCCTTCACCCCGTAGCCCGAAAGCTACTAATCATTTCCCATCCCACGAAGGGTAGGAGGCTGAGTTTTTAAAAGATTTAGTTATAAACTGCCTATAGTAACTGTTTCGTTTTAACGCTCGCACAATTCATACTTTTTAATAATAAAATCTATTTGATTTGATTTTCTAAGACGACCGAAGAGGAATCAGACGACTTGTAAAAGAAATGCACCGGCGTAACATCGATCAATCTGGTAAAAAGGCAATAATTGCTGCGTCACCGCAATTAGGCCTACAGTAGGATCTAAACTTACCAACCTGCGGTTCAAAGCGGCCTGAACACGCCACCTTCACAATTTTCTTAGTTGTCTTCAAGTTAGTTTTCTATGTAAAAGTGCGCTGTTATTCTGTTAGGTGTTACCCTGCATCAAGATCATTTCATATCAAAATCCGAGGTGCGTCCTGCTCTAGGGCTCACTCTCGATGTACACAGCGAGCTGTAATTAGATTACCATGGCAACTGCGTCAAACGCCGACCGCCGTCTCTGTGACGCCGACGATTTCGTGCGTCTGCCTGAACACGTTACCTTCACAAGTTCACACTGAGAACGAGAACAACACCTTGAGGCCGAAAACGAAAACGAGACTTTAAAATTTTGCCTCGAGACCACGTTGGCTACAAGAAATTAACGTCCGATGATGCAGGGCCACGGTAGAGTGTGAAATAAAAATGTTGCACCAACGGGGTTCGCTCGTTCGCAATAAAATACAATAAAAATGCAATAAAAAGATCGTATAAGGGGTCGCCGTCGACTACGTTTACTGCTTATCGCAGAGCAAAACGTGGCGCGGTGCTACAAATTAGCAAAGAAGTTGTATTCTGTTGCTCCCATTTGCATGTATTATAGGCCTAACATGCTGTTTTGTCTTTATTTCATTTGAAGATGTTTCACGTGTATGTGCCCTAACAAACTATAGGCCTATAGGCTTATTGTTAGGCAAAGCAGGTCGATGGGTTTCGGTCATTGGGTCCAATTGGTCACTTTTTGGATGGGTCGCGTGGGTCATGGGTCATGTGAATTTAGGCCTATTGCACATACCAACGAAAGAATGCTGACCGAGCATTATTTCATCAACTCAAGAAAATTGAAGCTGAAAAAAAGAAATATTTCATCGCTCGTAATAACTGCGATATACTCAACGATGGAGTATTTTTGCGATTGTAGAATTAAAAAGTGTACAGAGCGATACAAATAAATTGGACTGAAATACGTCAGTACAGTTCAATAACTAGAAAAGCAGTCAAAGACCGCAGACCTCCACCAACGCCATGTCGTTCGCCAGGTGGCGATACCATATTTGGCATATTGGCTGCGGTTTCTCTTATCTGCTAACACACAAGCATGTTAACCGCGCGTCTCGTGAGCATTAGCTCAAATTTCCGGATCACCCCCAAAATTGAAGCACTGGTAGCTTATGCCATGCCCGACATACCCTCAAAATTTCAGAAAGATCCGTCCATAACTTTTTGAGTTGTCTTGCTAACACACAGACAGACAGACAGACAAACTTTGGCAAAAACATAACCTTCTTGGCGGAGGTAATTATTCATTTCTGTCGCTTAGCCTACACGCCTTTAGATTCGAGCAGTCCTTTAGTTTCCTCTGGCGGCGCACATAATAGTGCTTCAGATTTGGCCACTGACTGACACTGGTCTACACTATAACAGATTTTATTCACTTATACGTACTGACTCACTTCAAACAGGTGCCAATTAATTAGAATTAAAACTGGGTAATTTTCCCAGTTAATCGGAAGTCTAATTTTATTAGACCGACTTATTTTAATTACCGTGCAGTACCGATCGACTGCACTTGTTGACACGAAGCTTTGTGGGTGCTGTTGAGTCTTCAGCATCACGGTCTAAGGCCCAAGCTCCACTTGCTTTGATTTGCTACAGATTTGTTGTACAACATGCTGAAATCGCGAGGCACCAAATAGCAGGGGTGGACATCGTGATACTTGTTTTATTGTTCGAGTATCTTATTGCAGCGTTTTAGTGTTTTACGATGTTTCTGACAACGTGCAGTAAGGTTAAATGACGCATTAAATTAACTTTAATTCCACGTAACTTGTATAGTCTGTTCAACATTGAATAAACTTTGACACGCGTTTCGTTGGGAAAATAATAGCAAAATAACACAATACATTATTACCCGTATTATATGAAAACATTCTAGCAGTAAAACGTTAAACGTCTCCGTCGTACGCTGTCTACGAGAAAATACGCATAACCAATTAACTATGGTAATTTCAACTTTTGATCTGGTATCGCGTTGTCAGGTCTCGCGATTTCAGCGCCCCCGTCCAAACAAGTTTTAGGATTAAGTCTATACCAAACCGAAACAGTGCGATATTTCTCACAGTTGGCTTCGTACACAGTATTATTGGAAGGTCACGGAAATCACGATAAAATCCACAACATTTTTTCAACATGCCCCTAGGTGTTATACAGTTTGCTGCACTAGTGAAGTTTTGGCAATGGCAACTTGAATACCGAGATGTGTTTGCCTCATTTAGTAAACCCTTTCTTCATTTTGACGTAAATAGATTTTTTAATGAAATTGATTTAAACGAGTGATGTATGTAGTTGCCTATTGTCAACGAATGTTTTACGTTGACGTACACAGCGTTGCTTTTAAGAAACGATTAGAAAAATTCGAATAAGCCTATGACAATGTCGATCATTGGCTAAAGTTTTGTTTTTTTACCTTTCTTTTTTTACTTAAGTTGTGTTGTTAATAGGCCTACTGTTGTGTACTTTTGCCGTATCATCATCATCGTTTATTATATATGGCAAATGAAAATGACTACAATTATTAGTATAATGTACTTCACTCTGGTTTTGTTCGAAATGTAAATCTCTGTCGATTCATAAACGTCGCCCTGGGACGGATCAAAATCCGTCAATTGCGGTCGGGTCACCGCACATATAACCCCGGTGACAGTCGATAAACCACGCCCGTCGTTCTGAAGCATGACTTTTATCGACTTTTTGCTCCCTATGATGACAGGGGTGCATTTCTAAGTAAAAAGAAGTGGAACACGCCTAGAACTCGCCTACAAGAAGCGAGATATTTTTGCGCGTTTTGCGCTTTTCTGAAAGGGCGGGGTTAATGAGTAGCCTACAGAACCAATTATACCAAAAATAAAATTACTTTTATTACAATACACCAATAATTATTTCAAATAATGTAATATTCTTAGCTAAAAAATAATCAATAAATATTGAGTCAATAAATCAATACATCAATCAATAAACCTAAATAAATAACTCAGTCGATTATTAAACCTATTAAAACACATTTAGACATATAATAACGCCGTGTGTCGCAAACAAACGAATCAAAGGTGTATTATTTAAATTGATTGCAACGAATATAAACAAAAAATAAGTTTTAAGACCAGTATTCCATCAGATAAGTGGCCGGGTCTTTAAGAGAGACGCATCGTCTTTTTGGAGAAAAAAATGTGGGGCAACGTCCCTAACGCTTCTGTCTCTCTACACTTCTGATTTTATCGACATTTTCTTTCCTATACGATGACGACCATACTTCAATCACAGAGCCACCGTACTTTGACATAATGCATATAAATATTTATAGCAGCGTTCGTAGAACCCCAGTCTGAAGATCTGATCGGACCAGTGTAATTTTCGTCAACGAAATCGAAAACGAAAATCCAAAGTTACTAGTAATAATTATGCCTCTAGTACAACACTTAGGTCTAGTATATTGATTATAAGTTTAATTACAACGAAACGAATAACGTAAACATAGCAACTTTGATGAAGAAAAGTAAAAGTTGCAAATCTAAAACGAACTTCTAACTAAAATTAAAAAGAAACTGAAACTAAAATATTTTTCTTAAAGCCGGAACTAAAATTAACTGTAATTGGTCAGCCAAATTTTCTAGAGCTAATTTTAAATTAGCCTAAGTATTATTCTTCGTCGCCAGAATGTATCGTGTTATAACAATTCGCACACAAAAATTAATAGAAACATTTCATGCTATTTTAAATCCACCCACCTTTTATTTGGCAACCAACAATAATAAATCTGTATGATTTCATCAACTGAGGCTAAAGTTTATCGTTTATTACGCCCGAAAACAGCAATAAATACAAGAAACATTAAACAATAAATCAAAGTGAAAATTACACTGAATTCGATTTGATTCCTACGCGACCGGTCGTTAAGGGCCGTGGAAGACAATAGCTAATTCTCGATTTGATCGACGACTAGAATCTGTCTGGTCTGACACGTCGTTGACCCATTCTGACCTGACCCAAATCTGTGACTCGTTGATCCGGAAACCACTTTATGTCTGCGATTTATAGCAGGAGCCTGGAATGTCGAACGTTTGATGTTACGTCGTCAAGGCTCATCAGCTTGCCTGTAAACTTCGCACTTCGCGTCCGTCGTGCCGTAAAAAGCGAAAGAAACACGCAGTGCACGTGAACTAATTCACATTTAGAATTAAGAAAATGCCTGTCTAGAAATTACTATCGGTAGCTTTTAGTCGAAGCTAATTATAACAAATTTTAATTTTTACCAGTTTTGATGTAATCAAAGTTGCAGCATAAACATAAATAATAGCGACCATGTACCACTGTGACACTTTTTTCTTAATGGACTACGGTTGCTGATATTTTTACGAAGACGGGATGTTAAATTTAATTTTAAAATACACAAATTTTGTCGTTTAGTTGTTGTTTGTCTCTAAAATAATCTTCGTTCCTATAATTTTTAGGCCTATTGGAACCTTTGAAATATTGGTGCATTTTTTTTCATAGTTTTACTGAAACAAAACTATTTGCATGTAATTTTGTTATAACACAGTATCTTTATCTTAGTTTTTATAAGTGCCATTCAGTGTGTCACTGTTTTTACGAGCTAAGTTAATAAGTAAGTAAACATTTATTGTAGGTTTGTTAGCCAGCTGAGTTGGCTTTATTTTGCCGTTTTTTTACCGAAATCTACAAATGCCAAAGACTTCTAAGATAAAGCTGGTCGGTGATCCGTAAGTTCCGTTCTTGAGACAGAGAAAGAGAAAGAAAGTAGGAAGAAAATAATTTAAAGAAAAGCCGAGCTTCAGCTGAAAATGGCTGTTGTGTGATATTTTACGAAATGTCATAAAATAACAATAAAAATAGAACACATTATTTTCTCGCGTAGCTATATTTTTCCGCCAGACTGCAACTGGAAGAAGGAGAACTTTTTAAAAGCCTAGCCTAATGAACTTCGGCGGCTGATGCGTGATTGGGAACGTAGGATGCTAAATAATAATCGTGCGGGCGGCTGAAAAGGTCTGCATGCGCGCATGCGTGATGTACAGAATTGCACGTTCGTCCGTGACCGACCGTCCTCTGTGGATTGCGCCCATCGCGTGCCTGACAGACTATAGATACACCGACAGACTTCCATATTCCAATCACACGGTGCCGTTGTTGTTGACGTTGCGCTTATTATCAGTCCAGATACGCGCCCGAACAATAGCAGCAGCGGACGCCGAGACAAATCTACGACGTTGCTACAGCGGCAGATGTATGATCGGTGACTGGACACATGAAATGCTAAAATATGCATCAAAACAAGAGTAGGTAGATGTGGGCCCATGGCCGACTGTGCTACAGTCCGCCTAACTATACAGTGCTGTGTAGCAGTAAAAAGACCCCTAAAACAAATATCAGTATTTTCAGTAAAATTTAACACTTTTCACGAAAATTTCAAAGATTATTTTATACAATTCGCCGAATTTTTTTCCCTTCGTTGCTTAGCAGTGGCACAACTTTGAATATAAAATGCGATTTTTTTCACTGCGCGAACAACCGCATCAAATTTTATTTGACACATTTGAAATGCAAAGAAATGAAATAGCGCAATTATTATTCGTCGTTAAACAGAAATAACATTTACCAAGTTCTCTACATAGACTGCTTTACAGTGTAAGACTTTATGTATGTCCGCTTTTTGCGAACCAGAAGACCAAAACGACTCGGCCCTCAAGAACACATCAACTTTTTCGGGAAAAAATCAGCATTTTTGTACCACAATTAGAAAAAAAACAAGCCGTATAGGCTAAACGGACATGCCAAGATGTTGCGCAGTTAACTGTACGACTTCTTGTAAAACAACCGCAGATTGAACCCATACAACAAACTCTAGCAGCGGAGGCTGGACTTGATTTTGTCCAATCTTCCATGCTTCTAATAAATTTTCATTAAGTTTTCCTTTTAAGCGCGATGCGTACTGTCGCACTGTCACCGTCTAGATGTCCGTCTATTTGTTTATAGCTCACATTGTCGTAGCAGGAATGCAAGGCTTAGCTGCCTTTTTCCCTAAATTATTGTTTGTAAAAATTTTTTTACCGTAACATTTTTCTTGAAGAATGCAAAACTTAGGCTGAAAATTCTCCATTTTGCGGCATCTTGTGGCAACATTGTAATTCTGACCACACATTATCTCACCGTGTCGGTGATGATGTCTGCCGGAAAATTCAACTGTTTGCTATCAACTTTTTAACCCACGCCGCCGCTGCATTTGTTTTTCTGCAACGTTGACGTATTATGGTTTGGCCATATAAGTTCGGTTAGGCACTTCAAAATTAGTCACACTTAGGGCACATTTTAAGGCAAATATTTTTCAAATATTTTTATTTAAAAATCTGACGTTTAGCTAAACATGTTCCGTTACTACTTGTTGGTTCGCGCGCTGCAAGCTATAATAGCGACCCTTAAATTCGGGCAACGTGTCTGTGACTCTGCGTGACTGCGTCTGCGGTCTGTCTGCAAAGCACAGCTGTCTATTTGCATTGCAGCTCGCGAGCGCGTCGCTTACCGGCTTGTTCAAACTGATTGTTTATCTTCACTGCTGTAGGATTTCGAGACTTACCTTCTAAATAAAAAAAGACAGCTCATCAACATTTTGTGGTAAATCACCTGCAAAAAATTTTGTTCGAATTTACTGTTATAAAAGGGTGCCTTTTACTAAAACACAACGTGGAGGCTATTTGATTAAACGGTTTATGTTTAGACCAACTGTAAGCGCCGTTTCTGTCTTGTTGTGCTGGCATTGTTACTGCTTTTGTGTTTGTACCATTTTGGCAAATAGGCTATTAAAGTGAATGAATAAATGCATGAATAAAATTTTCTAGTACAAGAATGTAGTTGTGTCGAGTGATAAACGTCACATTCGCCAAAACGTAGAAAATGTGCGGACAGAAGTAATGCACTAAATTGCGATGCCGCCATTTGTCAAGCTCAATGCGCCAGCTATCAATAATAAAACACAAAACACGCCTTGCTGCTTGACCAGCATATACCTATAAATCAGCTGGACTTGGACCTAGGTTTTCCCGTATGCATTAAGCGATACAAGAATGGAAACTTTCTATGCAAAAAATACAACAGTGTGAAGGGCAGTGCCGAGTAATCGAGTACTAGAGTTACTCGAATCCGAAATTGGACCCGAATAATGTTTTTTGGACTTGAGTACTCGCACAGAAAATTTATTTTTTCATACAAAAACCGTTTGGTAAACAAATTACAAGAACAAACTCAACAAAGGCCAAAGTAATTTGGCAAAAGACGAAATTGCTCTTCTCGTTTGTATTCGCCAGGTGGACTAACGGTTTGGCTGCATTTTGCAACTGTACATGTGTATATTGGTTAGAAGTTGACTCCAAACTCCTCTTTCCTTGGGGTTAAAGGTCATCAGCCCCATCTAACACAATGCGTCATTTGACTCCACAAGTGTGCCTGGCAAATAACATATCAATCCGTTGAACCGTTTACAAAGAAGCACAAACGTGACAGAAAAACGAACGACAAACAGACCATGCTAAAAAGAAATAGGTTAAAATAGGCGGAAGTGCTCGAGCTGCAAGAGCGATTTTGAATATTGAGTACAAAAATAAATTAATTGCTTACCGCAATAAAATTATGATCCGGTCAGTAACATAGATTTGCAAATTAAAAAAAACATCTAACTTGATGTCCAAGTTACCGAGTGCATGTTTTCTGACTTTAGTACTTGTGGTTACAAAAATTTTACATACTCTTATTTTATTAAATGAGTACTCAAGTAGTTAAACCGCTCGATAGCACGTACATGTACGACTAAAGACGTATTGCACCTCTATAATGAGCGACGACGACAGAAGGTAGAAAATGATCTGGCCAATGGCCGTAGCCACTTTTGTCGCTGTCATCTCGGGTCGCGAGCTAAAGTTAATTAGATGGCGCTCGCGGGACCGAAATGCAACCAGCATATTATGAAATGCCTAGTACAAGTATATGGTATGTAGCCTATCAACACCCACGCAAGCGGATTCCAAACTGATCTCCTTCTCTTAGGGAGACACGTAAAATATTGAAACTAAAACTACGCCAAAACTAGCGTGCGATTTTGTTTTAGGCATTTGTTTCTGACATTGTAGGCGTATACTAAGTTTAGTGCTAAACTGCAAAAAAATGAAAATCGCATTATGCAGTGATGTGTCCTTGAGGACTTGTCCTCGTCTTCGAGGCGACTTGAGGACAAAGAACTGTGTCCACAGTCCTTGTCCTCGTCCTCGGGTCCCAAGTCCTTGGCCTTGTCCTTGGCCTTGAGACACAGTCCTCGGCCATAATACCGAGAACATTAATAAATTTTGTTCATTATCAATTCATTACCGACAAACTGAGAAAAATGTTGAACATTAGCTATTGACATATCGAAACCCGTGATGCTAGTAATTGGAGCCCACTCACTTATGTCGCATTGGTCTGATGTTCTTAGTGGCATCACACAGGGTTCAGCGCTTGGCCCTGTTTTCTATGTAATTTAAGGACACCATTATTTTCGACAACAGTCAAAACCAGCACAAAATCGTTGTCAACAGTATCATTAGACCAATTTGGTCTCAAGGCCTACAAGTTTGAAGTTGTACATAAATACAACACAATGTAAAGTTTGTCACAAAAATTAAACTTACTGAGTCTGGAATTGCAAGAGTCACAAGATGTCAGTTCTTTTGTTTATTTGATATTTTTGCATTGTTGGACTATTCCAGTAGTATGATGCTACTAATGACGTTCAGAATGTGCAAAATTTTACTAAAGTCACCCCAGTTGATGGTAATGTGTCGTTGTGGTAAGGCCTTTTAGATGTAATTGGTTTTGACCTTGAGTTTTTGGCCTTGGCCTTAAACTTGGTGTTAAGTCCTCGGCTTTGTCCTTGGTTTCAAATCCTTGTTTTCGTCCTTGTCTTTGCTGTTTTTGTAAGTCTTTGTCCTCGTTTTCGTCCTCGGGTCCCGTGTCCTTGGCCTTGTCCTTGTCTTCAAGCACAAAGTCCTTGATAACATCACTGGCATTATGGCACAGATTTGTGCAAAGCAGCAAATGCGCCACATTTTACAGAACAACTCATAAAAACAAAGTGACACACAAAATGCTACCAATGAGAATGAAACGAAAGCAAACAATATTCTTAACTCTGAAGATTTAAGCAAGAAGGTACTAATTTTAAGGACGAACGACAACTGGAGCCAACGTAGAATTTTAAAGCTAGAAAACTAACTACCTTAGAAAAAAATTTAAGTTACAATTTTTTCTTCTTCGTTTGCCCTGTTATTGATTATTTTCATAATAAATACTACTACTAATAGACTTAGTAGTACGTTAGTAATGGTAGTAGCGTAATAATTGTATTCGCCTGCAATTAACGGTAAATAGCCCAGATACTTTGACGCCGATGTTTACTCACATTAGGAGAAACGAGTTGTCACGGTTGTTTATTGTCTAACTGTCAGCGACAGCGAGGAGTGGTTTACTATATTTTTATAGTCTCAATCAGCAAGCTTATCTGTCGCGAGTTCTCAATGGCGCGTACAGTACGAGATCGGCATTGTATTGTGTCTGCACTACTTCAAGGCGCTGACGGACTGGCGATAAATCGCCGAGTTGCAGCTGCTGTTGCTAAAAGCTGCCGGATGCTGGCGACGCTTAATGACGCAACTCAATTGAACGTCCAGTCAGGCTACATTAGCTCGTTCTCGTCGTCGTCTACGCCACTCAAGCCGACAACGCTGTAACGCACTGGTGATAATGGATAGAAATTAAAAAAAATTAAAAAGAAAAAAAACAATACGAACAAAAACAAGAACAAACGCAAAAAGACAAAGATAAAGATAAAGGAAAAAAACAATGACAGAAAAGAGAAAGAACGAGAACAACCGATGAGAGCAAATAACAAGAGAGAAAAAAAGAAAAGTAGAAGAAAAAATAACAGGAATCAGACGAACAAACAAAAAATTGTCCAAAATGGCGGAAACATCCACTCAAGCCGACAATGCTGTTGAGTCAACTTGATAACACAGAATGGCTGCCAGTGTCCATGCAGTCGCATTAGGCGCAAGATCCGGCGAGATTTCTTTACTGGTTAAGTCGTTCCCTGCGGAACCAACGGTGCCAGCGACGAGCCCAGCGTCTGACGAAGACCAGACATTCCTGCCTGACGCTACACGGTCCTCGCCGATCACAGGCTGAGCCTGAACGGTAGTTCAAGCCCTGTGTTAACGGGACTTCTCTTTCCTTTATGGGAAAGCCAAAAATTCGACCCCCCACAGAATCAAAACCCCTGATCGGATTGAGATAAAATTTGGCACGGTTGATTACGTCGGCCAGGCGACCCCTCATGCAAAATTTCATGTAAATCTGCACAAGGGGGGCTTCTCGGCAAATAGGTGAAATATACGCAAAAATTTTTATATCCATATACCTTTTTTTCAGAAACTCACCTACAGGTCAGACCCTTTGGCGGATTTTTGCGCGCGATGGCTCAAACGACGCGGTCTCGCGCAAGGATGTGCCTTTTGGGAAGTAAAAAATTCGAAATTAATATTTAACGTATTTATTCGCAAAAA
>Ga0209671_1006626_pt1 | contig 11913 bp, 4 predicted proteins | sample WorMetHERISLAND2_2_FD_187401 | JGI IMG/M metagenome (GOLD analysis project Ga0209671, IMG submission 187401) | Marine gutless worms symbiont microbial communities from Max Planck institute for Marine Microbiology, Germany - Olavius geniculatus... | ecosystem: Host-associated > Annelida >...
ATTTGATGTAGATTAAATAACGCTGTAAAATTTCAAATAAAAGTTTTTAACGGTGTCTGAGAAAACAGCAAAAAAACTTTAGGGGCTACTTTGTTGCTTGTTATTAGTTTTCATCCATTTTTATTGCAACGTAAACCTATGCTTGATTACGATACAACTGTATAATTAGGTGGCGACACGGTATTATTCTAGTGTAGGCATGATATGCATTGTAGTGATGGTACAACATTTTTGTTTTATTAGTTTTTGTATAAACTTGCGATGCGGTAGTAACGTCTTGGTTTGCGACTTTGCGATAAAAAAGTGCCTGATGTTTAACCGTATCAACTAAGCCTATAACGTATCAAAAGTGGAACATACCTACAGATATTTGTCCAATTATTATGAATGGTTTTATTTGTGTGTCATATTTTGTAAACATTCTTTGAGTTAAATGTCATCGTCGAGAAAAAAATTCAACAAGTATATAGGCCAGTGATACGACCTTGGAGAACGTGGTCCTCAAACCAACGTATGCCGTAGCACTAGTTTGTTTTGTCTCTTCACTGGGATTATTGCAGTGCTCTCACTCCTGGCTTAAACGCGGCTCTTGCATTTTTCAGTGCGTGTGCGTGCTGCGCTGCTGTCGCCAGCGAGATGAATCCTTCAAGTTGAAAGTGCTATCGCTGATATAAGAAAGATGCTATCATATAATTTTGATAAGCATTATAATTTCTTTCACTGCACAGAGTAGACAGTAATAACTCTTATGTAAGTCTTCTGCAACTGTCTGTTGTGCTGAAAATGCAGCAAAATTAACTCCGGCCGGCGCTTTGCCCAGACCCAATTGACTGAGCTAATAAATGTCATTAACTAAATTTGTATTTCAGAAATTCGAAGCAATATTTTGCTGGTTATTTATGGCACGAATTGCCAACAAAATAACAATTCGTTTATTTTTTTAACTGTTTGCTGGCAGTGGGGTTCATTACCCACCGATTATGATCGCAGTTTAACTAATAAACGATATTCGTAGGACCATACACAACAGTGAAAAGTCAGATGAGTATATACCCTTTACATATGCAATTATCTGCATTATATTTTAATAAGTTACGTAAATTAGTCATAAAATAACTTTTTCAATTAGATAACTGTTGACGTTAAAGTTATCTTATTAGTCTATTTAAAGATACCTAAATTATAATTGAGTCAAAATCAAGTATCAGCATGTTGTTATTCTGCTTGCTGTTACCTTGGATCCGTTGGTACATGAGTGATACTATACATACCACACAATTAATCATCCACAGAAAGCAATATTCAGCTGCTTTTGGCTGGAAGTTGAAAGATTGTTGTTTAATGTAAAATGAACTTGAAGTCGATACTTTCAAACGTCAGCTAAAGACATACATTTTTGCGAAATATTGATGACAAAATGTACTAAGCGCATAAGAGATCTTTTTAGTATGCGCTATATAAATTTTCACTTTACTTACAATATAAACTGCAAAACCAGATAGGCTAACATCTTATTTTATACTGTTATTAATCATTCACAGCATAAATGTGCATTGACACATTTTTACGCGCGACAGCAGAATGCTTCGCGCGTCTTAGCCATCGTCTATGCGTCTGTCTGTCTGTCCGTTTGTCTGTCACACTCGTGGACTGTATCAAATTGGTGCAAGCTAGGATCACGAATAAGGTGTTTACACGATCCAGCAAACGCAAACTTACAGCAAACGTCCAGCATTAGCACGTGTATTTTGAATACATTTGCTGGAAATTTGCTGGACGTTTGCTGTATCGTGTAAACACCCCAGAAATCTTTACTGTGGGCTGCCCCAAGAACACTAGTTTTTAGTGACAAAATTTCGTGTCCCTGGGTGAGGGGGTTTCCCTCGAACGAGGACGTCAAAGAGGGGTACCCCTCCTCTTAAAAAGACGTTATTTTGCCGCTGTTGGCTCTTATTGTGTGAAAACGTTTGCAGATAGGTACAGATTTGCTGCATATCATAACAAGCACTGGTGACGGGCTTCCTAGATTTGTCAACATCGATGACCTAGAACGACATTGAAGCCACCAAAAAGTTTTTAATGATTTTTTTCGCAATTTTTGGCTGCAGCGCACATTTTAACACTGAATTGCAACGAAATGGCAAGACAACCTGCGTATGAAATTTTCATTGCTAAACGTAGATTTCAGCAGTCCAAGTCCCGACCCCTAGGTTCAAGGATGCCGGCGCAGGCGAGTGTAAAAGACGGCTGCCCCCTTAAAAAGTGGTTATTTTACCGCTATTGGCTCGTATAGCGTGAAAACTGTTGCAGATAGGCAGAGACATGATGCGTATCATAACAAGCAATAGTGACAAGCTTTTTATTGGTGTCAACATCGATAACCTTGAATGACCATGAACCCCCAAAATAGGAGTTTTAGTGTTTTTTTGCAATTTGTGGCTGCGGCGCAGTTTTCAACAGTGAACTGCGACGAAAGGGATAGAGATAGATCAAGACAATCTGCGAATAGGAACTGCTAAGGCTGTCGCGCGTCTCAGGAGCTTTTCTCAAATTACTTGTTATAATACTTTCGAAACCCCAACGTTTCTTCACGCACATATTGCAAATCTAACAGATTCATCGTTAGGCAATCGAACAATTGCAACGAAATTACTATTCATTCGCATAAAAGACAACAGCACTTGTTCTCATCTGCAGAAAAAGAACGGCGTTTTTTGATGAAGACCGAATCGAGTTACAGTGCAGCGGCATTGCGGTAATCGTATATGTCCGTGCATTGCGTTGGCGTCGAGAATATCGTGACTCGTGACTCTCTTCCTGTGTGGTCCATCAATATGCCATGTTACGAAGTCGTAAAGGCGCATACTTCACCGTTCACGCAGTCTTTGTACAGGCGATGTCTCTATATAAACGACTAATTCGAAGATCACAATAAGGAGTTGTAGCGACGGCAGTGTTGCGTGCTGCGTGCATGTCAAGACCACCAACATTGTCTTGATTGAGTGGGTGCATGAGACGGTCTCGTCGACGTTGGTGGTCCGTCGATCTGTCCGTCGGCTCACTGACTAAACGTTCAACCACTGTCTTCAAGTGTTTTCACCCATGCAGCGACTCAAGGCTTTCCTGTCTCGTCGCTCAAACCCGGATCTACTTGTTTGACACTTGACGTACGCGTTCCTGGAGATAATGTTTGTTTATTAGGCCCCATTAAATCTCTGATAATGTTGAATTGATGGAAATAGTGATAATGATGAAAAAGTGTTAAGCGAACTTATACACTTGTAACAACAGTCGTTGGTGATTTAACACATTTACGCTGCTTCACGGTAGACCTGTTGATGGTGTATAACATACATCGTCGTTCGTTTGATCACGCGTGAGTACACCCGTGAAATTTTTGACCCGTTATATATAACTACTATACCACTGCAGACAGAGCAATTGAAATAGCCTAGACAATGAGTGCGACTGTCGAATAGTCTAAATTAAAATTATTGCAATTCAGTTAAAACTAAAATAAAATCATTAACACTACCACTGTCAAAAACCTACTACGCGGCATCTGCGGCACCGTTTGTGTAAATCAAACGGAAGTGTTTAGGCCCTACGCACGTTTAAGCAGTGTAGTCATAGGTTTGAACATCTGACGGCCGAAAAAGAAATCAAACATGCTCAGCGACAAACGGATCAATACAAGTCATGTTTGTCCAGATTCGACAGTGGCGCTTACAGTTTCTTGCAGTTTCTGCGTGCGGTCAGCTACTCTGTTAATCAAACAATTGATCAATCAATCAATCAATCCGGAATTTTTATACTGTCATTAGTAATACGAACTACTGCTAGGTCCACCACAAAAAGAGATTAGTTGGAGTACAGTCCAGGAAGTCTAGTTAGAAAAAGAATTTGGTGAACAGGTGAAATCTGAGTCGCCCACACGGATCTCCATACAGCCGCGTGTCGACAGCAGCAGCAGCAGCATCATCATCGAGGATGAGGACGAGACCAGTCAGGCGCCAGCAGCGACGACGTCAGCGGCGTCAGAATCAGAACAAAATTACAGGCTGATAGATGCAGTTTATATAATATCACTTGTAACAAAAAAAACTCCAATAAGCAGATATTCGCACATTCAAATAAGTCTCGCAATGTCCACCCTTGGCATCTGGTGCCGTTTCTCGCGATGTCAGGGGGTTTCGCGTATTCAGTCGCCCGTAGCCCGTTAATTGTTGGCGACTTTATAATACGGCCATATTGCAGATGTCAACAGGTCACCGAGCCTCATGTTCGCATGCTCGCTATAATGATGCGACCGAGGCTTGTATACTGATGTCAGTGGACAGATAGACAGAACGATTAATGGTCCCGCAGCGCCGATCGCGTTGGTTCATGCCGACTATTAGCAACATCAGCATTAATTAGTTTTTTTCTGTGGCGTTTAATCTCTTCTCAGCGTCATACGATCCACGACAAACGCGTAAATGCACAACGTATGCTCAGCACTTTACTAATTGCACGCGTGAAATCGGTAAAAATTATTCGAAAACATCTGTGAAATTAATGTTTGACTAGACGACAGTGGATGCCGAAACCGGAAACACTTTTGTCTCTAAAAACTATAAGAGACAAAATTAAAATTTCAAAGGCATATTTTAAAAAGTAATTTTCGGAGACAGCAAGTTCGGATAAAGTGTCGGCATGGTGATTTTGCGACAGCGACTGATAACGGAAATAGTAACATGGCCGCGGAAGTTTATAACCGGAATTATTTATATATGTCTGAAACTGTGCCACACAGCGTTGAAACTTAGCGGCAAATTTCGAATTTCGAATAGCAAACTCAAGTAGGAGAATTAAATTAATTTAACTGAATTGAGACAACGTCATGTTTAACCGGAAATAGTAATATGGCTGCTGAAACAAATCTACTATAAAATATAATAAGGACGATTAAGACGGCTATACGTCCAATACTGGTTTTCGATTTTCCGACGCTGTCGCAATTTTTTCCGTACGCTCGTACGCACGGTGCCTAGCGTCGTTATTAATTTTAAAAAACTGAATTTCTGTAAAAAAGTTGAGCCTATATGCCGTAATACCGCACTTTGTTGTTAATTTTTTAGTTACATTAATTCACTTCACGTTGGCGCTATTTCTACGTGAAAAGTGCAATTTTGCCACATATCTGGTAAATAAAGAGTTTAATTGGATATTGAACTGGACAGTGAAGCAAAGTGCGCCTACTGGCTGCACACAGGTGGCGTTGAATGTGTTATTGACACACGTCGTGGGACAAGTATCAACACGTGCATATCAAACGTCGCCCTCGAGAAAGTTTCCAGAGCGCCATCAAGCAGCTTAACGACTGTCAAAGCTGTTAATGCGACGAACGGTCGTGCAGCAGGATAGCATTAAGTGACCACTTAAGACGCCGCAATGTGCACACTCATGGCATATGAAGTGTGCGACAAAATGTCGTCTTTTCTCTTTGACTGTAGAGGTTTAGTCGTCAGTATTGTCGCTTATTGGACCTGCTCGCATGGACGGGGCGGGATCAAAGGTGTGTCGGACTCTCGGCCGACCAATCAACGCTGGCCGGAAGTCGGTGCGCGCTCGCACATGCGCGCCGGTGAGCACGTGATCAGAAGCAACCAAACAATGCGCACAGCCGAACAACGAGCCAACAGACGCTGGCTGCAGAACTTGACTACGGCAAACAGCTGCATTCGTTAGATCATGCAGGAAACGGAAACTATACCGCCTTACGGCTGATGATATTGACCTGCTAATCGTCACAAGTCGTGAACGTGCCGACGTTGCGAAGGCGAGACGCTGACAGTACATGGTGGCAGAAGCGGAAGTAGCAAGCGACGCGACTGGCGACAAAAGTCGACGAATTGTCAGCGACGTAGCGCTACAAACATTATATCGCGCAAGCCACTCAACAGTTAGATAAACCGCGCGAAGCCATCGCCCGACTCTGAATGTTTCGTCGGCTGCGAACACACCGACGTGCAGTGCGCATGTGCAACAGCCCGTTGTTTCCGGTGTGGTTATGATTTCACCTGACGTGTCTCGTGCCGCAGACTACCTGGCACAGTTACGTCACGCGTCACTGAGCAAGTCTTCGCATAGACCGGCGGATGATGCTGCTGTGATGTCTTCAGTATGCCTCAGCTATCAGTCACATCAGGAGGGTTTATACTCCGCCGCACGGCAGCCTACTTACCCGCCGGCCTCGTCCTATTACGGTACAACCGCACGTGACAAATCACTATAGTTACGTTAAAAAACTTCTTACTTAACACACAAGCAGTCTTTGTTTATACTTTTTTTGTGCTGTGATGACTGATGACGTGTTTTATGGCGTATGGTGGATAGCGCGTTGCTTTACACAGAGCCCTGTATAATCTGTACTTGCAAGAGAATGATCGTTTGCGCACGCGGGCAGGCAAACCATCTCGGTATGTAACCAGCCACCAGTTATATGAACTCAGTGAGATGGGAACTTTGGAAAGTGAATAGTAACTTATACGGGCCACAGGGTGAAAGCCCTTAGTGTGGCTGATTGGGGCGGTGGTAGCCTATGATATATCAGCGTGCTGCTGTATCGCGGGTTCAACAGCTACTGTTCGCTAGCGCGGAGAATGGACGACCGCATAATGCACTGCGGTGTCATTAGCGCATGCCGATCAGCTGCCACTTCGAGATTGTAAAAGGCGCTTCTGGCTACAGTCTGACTCATGTAAGCAACACTTTACCGGACTTTTACGTTTTACCCTTTTGCATACGCCTGCTGTAACTGTTTACTTCAACAATAATTTTAATCTGCGCAACTGATACTTTTTACTTATTTAGTCCGCCTGGAAACGATAGTTTTCGGGAAGACCTATGTTTTGCTGCAGATGTTTTGTGTCAACGCGAAATCTCCGAGATGCGTCGGCCGATCGGCGCGAAATTTTGCACGATGGTCAGTACTAGGCCAAATTTTGTAATGCCAGTCCAAAAATTTTGGGGGCTCACCCCAGAAAAATTTTAGGGGCCAAAACATGCAAAATTTGGCCAAATTTCGGACGACTTCGAAGTTCGGGGGCGAATATCTCCTAAAGGGATGAAGATATTCAAAATCGGTCAAGTATTGATCTACCGCGATTCCACTCGCGTTAGGCGAAACAAGTCTGATGAACTTTGGTCCAGCAACCTTGGAGATCTCGATGATGAATCATACTCACCCAAATGGACTTTTTCGGAAAACCGTATTTCGGCCCCTAGGGGTGCTGCGCCCCAAATTTTTACACGCACTAGAGAATGACCAAGTCTTGCTAGCGCACTCCCTATCGGGGACGTAGGTCCCCTTCAGTTTTTTTAAAGGGGGGTCCAAAATTGGCTTAAAATGTAGCGTATTAGCCGCGAGAACTTTTGAGTCAAAGGAAGTATAGTCTCATAATACTTTGCCACGTGACGTGCTGCTAGACAGGGGTGATAACGCGGGTACAACTTTTTTGGGGGGAGCACCGCTTTCTTAAAACTTAAGAAGGCAAAAAACGTTCAGAAATCGGTGCGCTTTACGACAATTTGCGAGTTTGACCGCAAATGTCTCTGGAACGAATAAAAATATCGACAAGCGGTAAAATGTGTTATCAAGCACAATTACTTCTACATTGAATAAAAAATGGCAAACTTTGGTCCACTAACGCCAAAGATTACGTGTCTATGTTTACCCGCCCTAGGTCGACAGTGCGCGTTTTGCGTATGCTAATGCATTTGAGTGCGGATCATGTGACTTTGCTACCGCGGAAATTTCACCCCTTTCCTTTAAATTTTTCCCCCAATCCGACTTAGGGCACCGGGTGGACTCACGTTGGGCTTTGCCCCAATTTTTTCCAGTTTTAATCAGTTTTTTTGCAAGTTGCATCCGTAATAAACGAACATGCTGCTGATGCTGATTGCTAACAGTGGAACCGTCAGTGTCCCTGTCTGGAGCGACGTCGACGCTTGGAATCTACGCCACTGCCGACAATTACACCGCACCACCACCCAGCATCACGCGCCTGTCCGGTAAAAATATAATAAGAACATCGGAAACTTATTTGTGTAAATTCACCGTTTTTCCCAGGTAATTGTAGCAGACGTGCATGTACACACACGCTAAAAAACTTCACTAACCTTACCTAACGATTAGATAATGAACATGCATGCATGTGTTAATCTATCGTTTCTTCGATGAATAAAGATGTATATATAATATTAAGTAAACGTGCATGACGCATTCGCAATTTGTGCATTTGTACATTGTTTGATTTTCTGTAACCCAGTATATTATACACCGTGCCTCAAAATTAGTGACAGCCCTGTTTCAAACACGCCTAATTCAGTTTGTAGTTCATGGATTACAATGAAATATCGCACACTGCACTATCTTAACATTACTTACTGTCATATCCATTATGACGTACGCACCTTACCGTGTGTGCTCAGTGTAACGTCATTATAACGTCAGAGTTTGTTTTCATTAAGATACGTTTAATGCATTGCTATCAAGCAGCAGCGTACCTGCTTTAAACTAAGAGCTTGCGTCGAGGCCAAAGGTGGTCATTTTAAGCTCAAACCTCAATGACAAGTTCAGAATGATTGTCTAAATGATTGTTTCAGATTCAGCCACTGGTTGACATTGTGCACTTTAAATATGCACATACTTACTTACTTACTTACTTACTTACCTGAAACTGAAGTGTTTTAAAGTGACCCTACAAAAGTCACTGTATATATTGTTTTCTTCAGCAGATCTAGCTGAAATTTATAGGTGATGCATTGTTAGTGTGAAATTTTGTCAGAATCAGATGTCGTTTATTGGAGTTACGCAAATGTGCATTAACAGAGGGGTTTGTTTATGTGACGCCATACTGGTAACGGGGATATTTTGCTATTGATATTCAACAAGTATTAACTCCTCTAAAAATAATATTTTTTCAATAAAATTTGATTTTTTAGCAATTTATTGGGGATTAAGTGCATAACATGTTATTTAGATTTGTTCGGATTTGACATTTTTATTGTATGATGTTTAGGGGGTTACCTTTTTCCGGACACAGTGTATATATACCGCTCGTAACTTTAGGCCTAATGTTTGCGAAGCCTCGTTTTTGTAACACTGTACGCCGATAAGCGATAAGTTAGCAGTGCGATTATTTAATGTTAATTGTTTTGTTAGCGAAAATTAGCATCTAAAACACGTTTATTTTCGATGCGGTTGCTGTTAGACGCGTCACGTTTGTCGGGCGCTGTAGGCGATGAGTCACCGTCGGCTGTGGTCGATCGCGCCTACTGCCATCGCAACTACACACACTCCAAGCCACCATACTCCTACATCTCACTCATCACCTTCGCCATCCAGAACTCACCGCGACGCATGTGCACGCTGAACGAGATCTACCAGCTCATCATGGACCTGTTTCCGTTCTACCGGGCCAACCAGCAGCGCTGGCAGAACTCCATCAGACACAGTCTGTCCTTCAACGACTGCTTCGTCAAAGTGCCGCGATCAGCCGAACGACCAGGTCAACCAGCCACCACCAACTTTGCTCATTAAGATCTTTATTTCACGATACAAACCATACAAGTGTAAAGGGTAGTCAAAAATGACAAAATAAATGTAATATCCTGTAGCATTATGGATATCATGCGGCCGTCTTATATTGCGCCGCATTAGACGTCTTGTCCGTACGTCTGTCTGTTCGTCTGTCTGTCCCTCAAAGACAAAAAAAAACACAGAAAAACCAAAATTGGTGTTAACGTTCCTTAGGGGATGCAGTTGTGTCACAAATTTTCAGAAAACAACGTAGGCCTATATTTTACGGGCTCGCTCTCGGCACACACGGCACACCATGCAGGCATGACGTTCACATAGAACGCCATAGGTAGGCATTGTGCGTCTCATAATCTTCTGCTTCGTTTGCGACATAAGTGTGTCTTAATTGATTTATTGATAAAAAGTGAACTTCTAACTGAAATTGAAAACAAGTATGTAATAAGTGCATATGTACGTGCAGTAGCTGTAGACGGACAGTCGAATAGTATGTCAGCGCTGAGCCGACATCTTCGATATACACTGTTTATTTCACAGACAGTTAGTATACGCAATTATTGTGACAATTAATATATTATTCTGATACAGAAAACATGACGATTGACGACATCTCTCCAATCTCTTTCGATCTTAACTGCACGCTAACGTCACAAAAACTGACGCTTACGGAAAATCACACCCGGACGTCATCATCTGATCATGCTTATTTGTGTTACTGTTAACCTTGAATATCCTATAGTTCTGCAATTCTAAGCAACTGATTGATTAACTGATTGATTGATCGGCGGCTGCAGGCAAAGGCAGCTATTGGACGCTGCATCCTGACTCGGGCAACATGTTTGAGAACGGCTGCTACCTGCGCCGACAGAAGAGGTTCAAGTGTCCACGCAAGCAGGCGATGAGACTGGCGCAGAAGTCCACTAGCGACGGATCACGTGACGACGACGACGACGACGACGAGCACGATACGCGAAACGCCGGCAACAAATCGCCAAAAACATCTCCGATCTGCAAAATGGCCGACTTCCGGTCTACGAAGTCGCCACTTCCGGCTATGACGTCATCGCCACCGTCGTCGCTAGGCAACAGCGTGCCTAGCAATGGACTTACGACGTCACGACGATTTCACCGGACAAACGAGTCGCCGTATCATCAGTATCATCATCCACATTATTATCATCATCATCAGCAGCAGCAACAGCAGCAGCACGTGTATCACTATCATGAGCCTGTCGTCTGTGAGTCTGCCGTTTATAACCATCACCAACATGCCATGTCGGCGGTCAACTCGGACGCCGAAACACGACCGCAACTGGCGTCTGCGTACGGCGTCCGTTCGTCCATCACGAATAATTCTACGTCGACGTCGGTGCCGCTGCATCACCAGCATTCGTCCCCATCACATCATCAGCTCCATGCCGCCGTAGCCGCCGCTGCTGCTGCTGCTTCGATGGGATCTACTTACTCGTCGCAACTGCTGCATCCTTTCTCAATCACGAATTTGATGTCGTCGTTCGACGTGGATGACCGGCCGACGGACATGCGTCTGACGGCGCTCGACGCCCGCTACACCGGTGCACCGTCAGCCGCTGCCCCCCACATTGCTGCCGACGCTTACCAACCACTAGTCTCTCACCATTACGTAAACCATCATCAACAACAACACCAATATGTCTCCCCGTGCCACTGGGTTTCGTCCCACTGTGATTTTCGTTGACGAAAACAAAAACTGCTAGAAATAAAACAAGATTTTTAGTGGTAACTAAAACTAAATATCTCTAAAGGTAGTAGTAAAGTTAAATAGTAGACCTGAATCAAAAACGAAAATCGCGCTGCTGCAGGGTCGACGGTATTGGTGTTTTGCTACATACCACCACAGTTGACATGCTACCGTGCCCCTCGGGCAACCAATCAGCGCCCAGCGCACCTTGCAGATTATGACGTCATCGTTACGTCATCTCGTCATCAATACTGTGCTGCTTGGCATGCCCGTAGACAAGACTTGTTGTAAAAATGGCACATTTCATTCGATTGTATGCTATTTTATACTGTTACATTGCAAATAATCGTATAGGCCTAGGCCTACACATTTTATTTTGCATGTACAGGGTGGTCCAAAAAAAACGCACAAAGTTAATGTTAATGACACCATAATTTTGCAACCATACGTCATAGAATCATGTGGTTTTCAGCAAAATGTTCCGAAAGAAATTTCTTACGTGACTAAAGTCAATATTTGAATACAGCAGTTAAATATTCTTTGTTATTGCCGCTGGAAATTGAACTGTGCAAAAAAGTATTACCCTCGACACTGCGGTCCATAAAAAACA
>Ga0209671_1006627_pt1 | contig 11913 bp, 7 predicted proteins | sample WorMetHERISLAND2_2_FD_187401 | JGI IMG/M metagenome (GOLD analysis project Ga0209671, IMG submission 187401) | Marine gutless worms symbiont microbial communities from Max Planck institute for Marine Microbiology, Germany - Olavius geniculatus... | ecosystem: Host-associated > Annelida >...
TCACAAGGTGGCGCCACGGAACTATCGTTATGCGATCCAGATAGAGAATTTGGTATTTGTATATTAACTTAGCGTGAACACCCCAATTTTCAGCTAAACTACTGAACAGGAACTGCTATAAGCTTTCGCGCGTCTCGTGAGCATTAGCTAAAATTTCTTTTTACCGTTGGTAGTAAAAATTAAAAAAGTTAAAATCGAAGTTTACAAACACAACTGCGATGGCTTGATCCGAACAATCGACGAAAAACGCATCGTGCAAAAAGCACGGAGTTAACACGTTGGATCGTCATAAAGATGCACTGGAATAAAAGCTGCAGATAAATTTTATTATTAACATTCTAAAAAACACTAAAATGTGTCAACGGTGCACAAAATGCAGTATTCTGGTGGTTATTGCCACTGCACAAAAAAAATCGCGTGACATTCAGTGCGCACCGCGTGATCGCGCGAGGTGGAACAAAACACAAGTTGAAGCATTAGCGCACAATAAAATCAGAATACGCCAATGCCAACGCGACAAAGCCATGCTTTCAGCATGCCTGCTTTCTGGCCAGGCTTACATCAATACGCATCGCAGTTGCAGCCGCTGGACGGACCGTTCCGTAGAAACGTAACCCATCTGCATTCGTCATCTTTAACTGGTAATTAACGGGTCGCGGCGTCGGCAGTGCGTCCGACCGTCCGATGCCCCATTATAGGATCGCCTCGCAGAAAAGTCTCCCCTTGGAAGACAATTTACCGGCAAAAATCCGCCCGCCCGGAGGCGGTCCGGGCGGGACGGACTGTTGCTGGTAAATTGTCAGCCGGGAAAGACTTTTCTGGAAGCGATCCTATAATGGGGAGAGACTTTTTATGGGGCCAGCAATATTTTAATAAGGGGGAGACATCAATTCCGTGATTTTCTTTCTACGGGCGAATTTTGCATGGACGAGACATTTTAATGTGACATCGGCGTGCGTCGTCGTCTAATGCAATCGAACGAAATTGCTTTGCGCCATTTGCGCCGCGCATAAAAACTTTGCCGTCGGCCGACGAATAATTACGGCGGCGACTGTACTGCGCCGGTGTCGGCTACAAGTCAGAGAACAGCGTGTAGACGCTTACGGTACTGCAAGGCTGAGGTGACTGCATCAGCCTTGCAGTACCGTAAGCGTCTACACGCTGTTCTCTGACTTGCATCACACTCGCACCGTGTGCAGGAGACGAAACGCGATAACGGCGCGTCCACCTGACAGTAACTTATTTCCAGCAAAATTGCAGAAATGGTAGAATTTAAAATGCATTATTTATGACTTAGCTTAAAAGCCAATGTCTCAAAATGTAATATGCAGCACCTTCCTTTGCGCCATTTTTTGTGACCGTAGAACCGAACGCCGATATGAAACCACATAACGATACACTCGTAATAATATCGTTAGCCTTTACTGTATGCTCAACTGTGGAGTCAGAAATGATAAATGCAATAACATAAACTTTAACTACATAGTATACATATAATTCGTTTGATCAAGATCGAGAAAAAACGTAGCTTTGTATAAGAAGCATTTATTTTGTAGCAATAATTATCACAGTCGCATGCAGACAGACGGCATCAACCCGTATCAGCTGACTTACCGCAGGCCTTTCAGATACATAGCGAAGTCTCCTTTGGGCACGAAGACGAGACTGTCTGCGGTGACTTGACCCAGCGATGAAATCTTTTTCTCAGTAGTCTCGCATTTCACGAGCAGAATGTCGGCGTTTTCTCGTAGCCACGAGTTGGCTTTCGGTACCAATGTGCTGCAACAAACCATCCATTGGTCACCGTAGCACAATTCTAGCACAATTTGTAGATGCCCAGGATATTAGCTACAAATCTACTCCAAACCCGGTCGTGGCACTTTTTCCGGGTATTAGTCTCGTAAAGAATATAAAATTGTCACAGTTTATGCTGCGCTCGATGTGTGGGCCTAGTTTCAGCGAATCGTTTAATATCTGGTCGATTCTCGCCATGCAACGCCATGCCATGGCTGGCTTCCCAGACAATTCGGATTAATTTCTCAACGGGCAAACAATGAAAGCTGGAGACAAACACGTGCGTCCGTCGTACAGTCTGCACTTGTTACGACATCAGCATCTGCGCATGCGCGACTTTACACAGGTGTCAAGATCAGATCAGCAGCACAGGGAACCATAAACTCATCGACAGTGCAACAGGGAACAATGTCGGATGATCCACTTCGGCAGATAGTCGCGCATAAGACAGATAAACTTGGTGCCAAATAAAGAAATTCCCGAAGAAATCATAAATCCACACCCATTGTCCGCTGCCACAATTCAGTGTACGGTGGCAACATTGCTGTTCGTCGAAGATATTATACCAGGTTCTGTGATACCAGATGGACTTGCCCTCCATCATGGACAGTGGTGCAGAGACGTTGCCCAGGCCGCTCGCTGCACGTCTAGGCTGTACGCGCAGACAACAAAAACAGACCACCTGCAGATTTATGAAAACGAGCCATCTCACACGTTCACGACGCTATACTGCCCACGACAGCTACGCGTTTTTGACGACAATGAAAAAGAAGAAAAAAAGAATCTTATTAGTAGTAAAGTACTGCATCTTTCGAAACCAGTCAAGTAGGCCTATAGCTCATTTGATATTTTGCCCAAATGGGTTAATATAATTCAATTTGCAGCGCGAGACATTAAGCAGTCTTCGAAACTGTTTAGTTCCATTAGTATATATCAGACACACGGCCTAAATCGACCTGGTACTTCGGCGTAACGGCCATGATCGTCACGGTAGGCATTAGGACTGACGTACACTGTAGGAATTGCGTCGCCAATGAACTTGCTATTTGGTTGCCACGTTGAGCATAACTCAAATTGACACAAAAGTGCACATTTATGCCACGATAAAACGGGAACTCCCGCCGAAGATTGAAAGTAATAAGAATAATATCCACGGGCCTCTTTCGATGTTAATGTATTAACGTACCAACTGGGGCTGGCCGTTTTTACAACTTGGGGAAATGTTTCGTCCATTTCCCCCATTTTTCTATACAAAATCGATCACACATGAAACCGAACGAAAACACGTATTAATAGAATCTATGTACTCATTTTTTTGCATTCACAATGGCATCAAAACATAACTGCATATTTTTGTCGCATAATTTGTTACATTTTAAGTACATATTATTGTACAGTATTCAACTTTTGGTGTGACGAATGCTGACAACGACGATAAAATCTATCAAGAACAATAATGTGAAAATGAATTGCGCATTTCTAAAGACTAAAAGTAGCCTAGTAGAAATACAGACAAAGTAGTGCAGAATGTTGTCAACGCACTTTAAAGAGAAACTCATTTATGTAGATCTGGTTAAGCAGTTTGCAGATGATAATGATCAGCCACTAATACGATGAATTCACTTAATCCAATTGATGCCACGCGATCCCCTAGACGAATGAAAACAGGCAACAGCTGGTTGTGCATTCGATTCAGCGACTAGCGCTGGATAGGCCTAATAGCCTATGCTAAATGTTATTTGGCGTCGGTCTCAGCTAACCTTAAGCCGAATACCTGCGGAAGTCAAGGTAGGTTAGATAGAACAGTCGTACCCCGTTTAAACGATGAAGCAAAGATGAAGCAAATGTATTCAATATACAATTCGACACGACATGTGCTTAAAGTTTGTTTGATGTTTGCTTCATGTGTGCTTCATCGTATAAACGGGGTATTAATGATATGCCAGTTGAATACTCGCGCATAGTCCAAGTTCGCTATTTCACCTGGATTAACGAGCGACGCCGCAGTGTAACGACAATGTTCAAACGTTTTGCAAAAAAACTTGCAAATAACAACAAAATGCTTCAAAACTAAGCCATTTTAGAGATATACAGTTTTAAGACACACGTGCTAAAACAACAATGTTTTGCTGTGATTTACAATTTATTTGAGTTTAGTTAATTAATTGGATCGAAATGTTATGAGATCTTTAAGCACTAAAATTTCAAATCAAACATCGCGTATAATGGTAAACAAATGAGTGCAGTGCTGTGATGTGTGAACCTCCCAATCCCGCTGCTGCTGGCGAGTCATACTAATCAAATGTCGTAAACGCGATTCCAATCTTCAGGCAAATTAATATTATTTATTTTACGACACGAGCTTCTTTATGTCGTCTTTATGTACGACCGGCCTGTTAATAAGCTTATTCGTTACCGAGGCGCGGAGTCCGGAAATTCAGTCAAAACGCTTTAGAACTTACAGCAGTGGATTGCACCATTTTGCATGTATTTAAAGCTTGTATTTACGTAGACATGTGTTAGCCCATTCATACATGATTTTAGAAGGCATCGATGAAGAATAAGACCAGAGTATTTTGGCAAGAGGTAAAATCGCTCTCACCGGCGCACACAGAGCTTTTCGTTTTCATGCACTTAGTAGCAGTAGCAATTTGCAATTGCGTGTTTTCGTTCTGGATCGTTCTGCACGAAACCTCTCCTTTGACTGGGAAATCGGAGACCTCCAATTAACACAATGATGTCACTGGATTCCGCAAGTGTACCTGCAGCTGCAGGGTACGCGAATGTGACGGACGACAGACCGCGCTACAGAGAAACCGAGAAGTGGGTAGGTATGGGCAAAATAGCGATTTCGCCTTAAAAAGAAAGATGAACAACGAGCTCGCGATCCCGCGATTCGTTCGCAACGCGCGACATAACGCTACATATTACAGCGTTTTAACTGATTGATTGACTTGATGCAACATGTGCATGTCTCGACGTAGACGTAGATACACAGCATGTCGTGACGCTGTTAATATGCTGATTGCTGCGACAGTCCGGTGGCTGGCTGGCACATCGTGTAGGATGGTAGTTGTCAGCTGAAGACTAATTCAATTCCTCGTCGTCGTCGCAGCAGCAGAAGCATCAGCAGCGGCAGCAGCACGGCGACAGGTCGAGATGCGCCTCGACGCCATCTGCAGTTTGACCCTCCGTCCAACATACACGACAAGTTATGATGACATGGGGACTAGATCAGCCGTGTGATGTGACAGTATGGGACTGTCGCCGTGATCTAGCAGCAGCTACGATGTTTGACGATGAGTAGATACTCGCCACCACCTTCACAGATGGTTTACGTCCAGTTTCTGAAGTACGCTTAAACGTGACGTCGAATGACGCAGTGTATCTGATGAGGTCCAAGGCCCAGGGAAAAGAAGACTTGCGGGTCGAACTTCCAATCAGAACATGCAATTGCAAATTGCATGCAACAAAAACGTCAGTCCTATAGTACCATCTGGTGAATACAAACGAACAGCGATTCTGCCTATTATCAAATTACTTTACGGCGGAAAGTGACAAAATTCAGTCTGTCATTGTCCAATACGCCAAAAAGCAGCACACTGAAATACGTTAACGCACTCGACAAAATTAAAACCGTTAAAACGACAAAGAATAACACGACTGGTGAATCCGCAGGGCAAGCGGCTGAATAGTACGCGATTAGGTTCTTACAGCAGCATGGCAATTCTAAGCATACATTTTGTAGGCCTATCACAGGGTTCCGGTAGGAATTTGTTTTAAAACGTGGAGCGAAAACGGTTGTCGGTCAGTCCGGTAAGACCCCTGTGGAGTCAATAAAACAACGTCGGTCAGCAGATTCTGCGTCTCAAAGCTGTCCCCTGTACTTGTCGTGACGACAGAATGCATGGCAGAATACACGGGCCTGCGACCAGCTGTTAATGCTGCCTGTCCACACGCTCACTCCTGCGGGCTTTCTGTAATGCGCCGTGCAGTACACGCGTTCCCGATCGGTTGAAAGAACTCGCGGTCGCCGAACCCACGACCCAACCTATCGGTCCCCGGGGACCAATACAGACGTCGCTGGACCGCCCGACCGACCGGCCGAACGATCTCGGCGGAATCGACAATAGAGCAGAACGCAAAAATCCATAGTCATTAGTGCCGTTTGTACGCCATCGCCGCGTGTTCAGTGAGTCGGCACAACAGTAGTAATGCAGTTGTTTTTTCACCCATGGGCTCGGCTGCCAATTGACGTTTATAGCCACACAATGTCGTGAACCTATTAGGCCTGCGTAAGTTAGGTGTTTTTTGACGAAAAACCCGGGACGAAAAGCGCTTTTTTACTTCAGAGAATAACAAAAAAGCCCAGCTAACGCAAAGGAGAACGCGCGACATCGGTGCAAGTTTGAAGGCCCACTGCGAACAAAATCTAAGCTCAAGGATCCCAGCAGTTGACATTCGACACGATGATTATAAAGGCTGGTATCTATAGCGTTTCGTTTGCACTCGCCAGAAAGCGTAACCGGTCTCGCGCAGCCGATAGCGATAAAATAGCGACATTTATGGGGTACCCATCTTTGATACCCTCGTGCGCAGGCCACTTTGAACCTACAGGGTGAAGACTTAAACTATTTAAATTTACGTTTAATGTCGAAAATTTTATATGCAAGTTGCACTGGTCTATTTGTAGTGATTTTGGCACAATTCGCTCTTAAAATGTGCTTCTCAACCCAAAATCGCCAAAAATTTATAAAAACCCTTATTTTGCTCATTAATTTTGGTGCCAATCGAAAGCCAGTGTACGACTTCCTATTAGTGATTAATAGTAACCTAGGGCTATCTCGCACCGTTTCTGAGATATGGCGACTTATTGGCTAAAAATCGCCAATTTTTTCTACCCCCCTCTCATTTAGCGCCCCTGCTTGGATGATTTTTTCGAATTTATGAAAAAGCTTTACGGGTCCTAAAACTCAAGTCTTCCAGGCAGCCGACGGTGAAGATTTGGTGATTCTAGCTTGCACCGTTTTGGACTGATTCACTCATGTGACAGACAGACAGACGGACAGACAGAATTGCGATGGCTAAGACGCGCTACAGTAATAGCTGCTGTCGCGCGCAAAATTATGACAAAATGAACTTTTCTGCACATAGCAACCTACACGTTTTTAAAGTAAATGTTTACTGTATACAGGGTGGTCCAAAAAACTTCACAAAGTTTATGGCACCATAATTTTGCAACCGTACATCACAGAGTCATGCAGTTTTCAGCAAAATGTTCCGGAAGGAATTCTTTACATGAAGTCATTGTTTGAATATAGCAATTAAATATTTTTTTTTGATTTTGCCGCTGGCGAGTGAACTATTTAAAAACAGTATTATTCTCGATGTACCATATTCCATAAAAATGTGCCACTTTTATTTTTTGAATAGCTCCGAGAAAAATTGACTGATTTTAATAATTAAAAATTTTTTTACAGGACTAATATCAGTGTTTGAATGCAAGAGTTAAATATTTTTTTGTTATTGCTCTGGCAATTGAACTATGCAAAAACACAGCGGCCTACTCACTGTTGATGTATCATTTCATTACAATTTTTAAATGAAGCCGAAGTGAAAGATTTTCAATGTTTTTGTGGTCTCAGTAATTTTCTGAGCCGACGAATGCACTACCCAGTGTGAATTCATTGTTGTCAACGACCAAATTACGACTTCTGCATTTCACAAGGTAGTGTAACGACAGCATTAAGGTGAGGTGGCCAAAACTATAGGCGTGTGCGTCAAGTTTCTTTTTAATGCCGCATGCCAAAAAATTGTTAAAATTGGCTAATGTTTCACGGAACTATTCAAAAAATAAAAGAGGCACATTTTATAGACCACGGTGTCGAAAGTAATACTGTTTTTAAATAATTTACTTGCCAGCGGCAAAAACAAAGAATATTTAAATGCTGTATTCAAGCAATGACTAATCATGTAAGGAATTTCTTTCTGAACATTTTGCTGAAAACCGCATGATTCTGTGACGTACGTTTGCAAAATTATGGTGCCATAAACTTTGTGCCGTTTTTTGGACCACCCTGTAGTTTTGCAACTCGCTCTGTTAGCACCTTATTGTGAATTTTATCGTTTTTAGTTTTATGCAATTATTTTGCAATGTTGTAAAAAATGCTGTTGCTGGAAAACTTCCGATTTTTATGTTGTTTAGTGTATAAAAATAAGAGAACGTTAAAAAACAAAAAGCCCAGCTGTCGCTAGAATAACCGACCGTACTGGTTGTCAGTGACCTTCAAGGGCATCCAAGTTCGATGATTGTCATCTCATCTGAAAGAGCGTATCCGATTTCCAATTAATGATCAGTTAATGGCCCTATTTCTTACCGTTTCCGACATACGGTTATTTATAAGCTTCTTGAAACTTTTTAATGAAAATTGCGGCCAAACCGCTGCAGGTGGAGACATGATTACTACTATTGACAGCCTATAGGAAGTCGCCAGCGCCCTATCCGACAGTAACATCGCCGATCCCCTATGACTTACCATTTAGCCACAATACATTCGTTACGGACGACGACAAACGACGACGGACGACAAACATAACATAAGCTTGACCGTTACTTAAGTAATGATAAGTACGTATGACAATAATCTTCTTCTTGGAACTCATGAGCGGTTTGGGCCACTGACGCGCTTGACCATCGTTAGCCATGCCTGAGGCCATTTATTGTCACTTCAGTTGCCTAGTCTACAAAATAGGGAGCAACTATGCCGTAGTGTGAACAAGATACGTATATATGAATAAATTTATCTTCACACTGCGAGTCTATAAGAAACGCAAGTCCATCCGTAGATCATTTATGGAGATGTGGCGGTTTGTGCCTACGTCTTCAGCCAACGAATATTAAAGACGGTTTTATATCAACAATATATACCGATTTCAGCTATAACCCAGAACGCCCAACGCCACACACAATGCAACTGTTCTAGATTAGTGCTACCTTCTCTGAAAAATCTACATTCAGTGGAGGAGCATCTAAGGGGTATCCGGACATGCCCACTTTCCAGTCATATGCAATGGCCAAAACTAACAGCAATCTTTTTCAGGTGAAGAATATATGTACTGCATGCCGGTCACAAACCCAAATGCAGCAAGCGGTCTGTCTAAACACCGTAGATAGATCACCACAAATCAGCTAAGACGGCAGATATTGTTCCAGTTTTTAAACTTCAGTTATATGGCATCGCAGAGTTAGGTTATGGTTAAGGTTAGGATCTGTGGTGATTTGTGGTGATCTGCGGTGTTTAGACAGACGCGCATTATGTACACACAATGCACATATTTTTAAATACGAAATATTGAGGCAAAAATTTTGCAAATGTTGGACAAAAAGCTTAGTTCCAACTTTAAAAGACTTTTAGGCCATCATATGTCTCTGCCCATGGACCCCTTTCGGGCTATAGTGGGCTCGCACGACTATGCCGCACTTTTCCAGGTTCTGGATGTGCCAGTGTCAGACATCAATCTAAGACGCATATACACCGTGGTCCATAAAAACGTGCCACTTTTATTTTTTTTGAATAGCTCTATAAAACATTGACCGATTTTAATAATATAAAGCCTATGGCACGCAACATTACAAAGAAACTTGACGCAAATGTCTGTAGTTTTGACCACCTCACTTTGATACTGTCGTTACACCACCTTGTGAAATGCAGAAGTCGTAGTTTGACCGTTTACTCGATAGCGCACGCGTTAGCTCAAAAATGATTAACCGAATAGCGACAAACACAATTGGCAATTATTGTCTCTAAAAAGTCATACGTGTCATATCACATCGTCTTTATTACAGCGTGTGCTCAAAATGTCCTCCTCCAGCACGAATGAAAGCGGTAAACGTTGACACTACTCGCTAACAGCAGGTGCAATAACCTATATTTCACAATGTAGTGTAGCGACAGTATTGAAGTGAGGTGAGGTGATCAAAACTATAGTCATTTGCATCAAGTTTCTTCTTGATGTCGCACGCTAAAAATTATTAAAATCGGCCAATGTTTCACGGAACTATTCAAAAAATAAAAGTGGCACGTTTTTACGGACCATGGTGTAGACCGATAGTGACAAACACCTTAATATTTTTAATATGAGCTATATAAGCCATTAATCCTTTGTTCGCCACGGTTTTACCTAAACCCAGCTTTTTCGACATACAGTGCATACATTTCTTACACACTAGCTGTACTGAGTCTGTTTTCGGTAAACTGTATACAACTGATAGGCCGGGTTTGCCAAACATAAATTAATCAAAAGTGAATATAGGCCTAAAGGTATGGTCGGCAGGCGTGGGCAACATTTTGTATTCGTTAATGCACAACGTGAATGAAAAAACTTGCACACTGCAAATGATGAGTTACGAGTATCAACTGCTGAGGATCAGTAGGCCTACTAACTGTCACGAGATCAGCATCGCGTTGAACAGCCATCAACAGGCTGCAACGTAGCTTCAAAATTGGATCTCACGGGCACCGATCTCATGCAACACTGATAAGCTCCAGAAGCTCAACAGCCAGTCGTTATGGCCAAGAGATCCGAGAAAACATAAAATGGTAAGAACTGTCGCTTCCGGATCGCAGCCATTAATCTTTTGTTTGCTAAGACCTTGCGTAAATCCCGCCTACTCTAAAGTGCAGTTCTTACGCACTAGCTTTACTGGACTTTTCTTTGGTAGAACTGAGAAACGTGCTTTATAATGCGCACCCTCCACGTTTCGAATTTTTTCTATTTTAATTAAAACCAAATTTCATAGATGTCGTTTTAAACCGTTTTGTATGACAACAGTGCGTCACTCTTTCTGCAGTGTACACGGATGTTTTTTGCAGATTAATTTAGGCTTAAGTAGAGTACGGACAGTGTGTTGATCATAATTTAGTATTTTATTCGACTTTATTAATGTAATCATCCGGCAGTTTTAACTGCTAAACATGTGTGAATGCACGACGCGTTGCGTCCTACAGCAATAAATACCGACACGGATATGACGCGGCTGATGTTCACATACGTCAGCACCAGTAAGCCACATAAACAGTTCTGACGACATTTAACTGCACGGGACCGAGCCGACGACCGGCCAACAGATTAGACATAGTCGGGTCTGGTTGTATTGCACAGCAGCCATTGCGAGCGAGCGAGCGAGCGCGCGCTGGGGTCACCGTGTATAATTGCCGTCCTAGTCGACCGTCCGCGGGTTAATGTCCGCACATCCCGGTAGTCGTCGACCAAACATTGCTGATCCAGTGACTGTCCACGCATGTGGATCAGCCTATAATCACAGCGTGGATATTAGAGCGGACATCAGCAGACCAGAGCATTGCAGATTCAGCAGCTGACAGTCCAATGCTGAGTGTACACTCTAGATAGGCCTACTGACCATCGTGGACGAGGATAGAAAATCGTCGAGTTGATTTTCGATATTAGATACTCGATATTAGATACATCGTTAAGTTGCGAAACTACTTCAAGCTAGACGATGCAACTGTATTTGCTATTCTCGTGGGGAGAAAAATAGTCAGATAGGCCTACCATCAATTTAAATATCACTTTTGCATGAAAATATTGGACTGGGATTATCCTTTTCACACTAGTGTTTTTGACGGCTGAAAAGCACCAAGTTTGTTTTCAGTCGGGACTTCATGTCAGAACTTGCTACGTTTCTAGACCCCTTGATTAGTATACATCGCCGCTCCTTTTCCCAAACCCCACCGCATATGAAGTTGCGCAAATGAGGATTCCTAGGCCGAAAATCCTGGAGAGGGTTTTTCTAACGTGACTTTATGATCTTGACGTCTGTTCTTTGCAAGCCGAAACTGTATATCGTGGGTGACACTCAGCTGACGCGCGTCATATTCAAGCGACTAGCGGCAGCTCATAACATTCCGCTTACTTACAGCGCGACAGACGAAGCGCCATGCATCAGCGCATCGCCGGTGTCGGAGTGATACGCGTACTTTCAGTACATAAAACATACATGAAAATTAAATATAAAAAACTTACCAGTTTACATTACTGTGTAAGGGCGACCAAGTCACACATCCAAAACAGCAGAAATCATTTTGCTAGAACACAGAG
>Ga0209671_1006630_pt1 | contig 11911 bp, 7 predicted proteins | sample WorMetHERISLAND2_2_FD_187401 | JGI IMG/M metagenome (GOLD analysis project Ga0209671, IMG submission 187401) | Marine gutless worms symbiont microbial communities from Max Planck institute for Marine Microbiology, Germany - Olavius geniculatus... | ecosystem: Host-associated > Annelida >...
GTCAAGAAGCGACTGGTACAGCCTGGATTGGTCTGGAGCAGAACATTATCGATACTGCTGTCAATGAATGGAGAAAGCATCTCCTTGCCTGTGTTCGCATAGTGAGCCAGCACTTCAAGCAGTTTTACTGCAGGCAGTTAAAAAATGGATAACTGGATGAACTGTCAGCCAAAGTGTCAGAAATGTGAACAAAATGTGTTTTTATATGTTATGTTAATTAAGTAATAGACCACATTGGACAAAATAGTAATACTTTGTTAGTTCTCTTTTCCCCAGGTAGTGCAAGAACAGACATTGGGTGAGGTGGGAAGTTGAATGATCATTTGGTGGCCAGTTGTTTCAGGAATATTCTTGTCAAAAATTATCAAAATCCTTCTTAAAGTTACAATCGAAAATGCTCAGGATGTTTTTTGGGTCACAGTGTATGCGTATTAGCTATGGTCATTCTGTCTTGTGGTGTCTTGTGGTGTCTGACATGTTTTGGTACCATTTCAAGACCAGGTGAGATAGAGTCTTCTGGTTTTCACCTTATGATAGCTTAGAGTCTCTAGTATTTTGTAACAAAATTTCATGCCACTGGATGAAGGGGGTCCTCACGAACGAGGGGGAGAAAGAGGGGCACCCCCCTTAAAAAGCGTTATTCTATCGTTATTGGCTCATCTAACGTGAAAATGGTTGCAGATAGGCACAGACATGCTGCTTATCATAACAAGCACTGGCATCAAGCTTCTTAGAAATGTCAACATCGATGACCTTGAATGACCTTGAACCCCTAAAATAGGGGGATTTAGTGAATTTTTCGTGATTTTGGGCTGCGACACGCATTTCAAGAGTGAATTGCACCGAAATGGCTGGAGATAGATCAAGACAACCTGCATTTGAAAATTTTAGCATTGAATGTTGATTTTAGCAGTACAAGTCTGGACCCTCTAGATTCGAGTAGGCCTGCGCATGCAGGTGTCAAAGAGGGGTACCCCTCTAAAAAGTGGTTATTTATTTGCTGTTGGTTTGTCTAGCATGTAAATGGTTGCAGATAGGCACAGGCATGCTGCTCGTCATAACAAGCACTAGCGACGAGCTTCTTAGAAATGTCAACATCGATGACCTTGAACCCCAAAAATATTGAAAAGGTCCTGGAAAATTTGTCAGGGGGGCCTGGAGAGTCATAACAGTAGCATGCCGGACAGGCGACCGCCAGGATGCTGGTTTGACTCTCACACAGTGTGCTGCCAGGTAACAACCGTGGGCATGTTGTTTTCCTGCATGTATGTGCCTCTGTCGCCACAATTTGGTATCAGACTAACTCGGAGAGAGAAGACTGGGCCTCCACCCATATAACTGAGCTGTGTCTGCACTCACTGCTGGCTCGGGGCCTTGGAAGGAAACGATGATGAGTACTGCTTGCATCGGTGACTTTAGAGCTGTGAGAGAGCGTTGTTGACTATCGGCGATTTAACCTTAACCTTAATATTACCAGCTGTAGTTTATTCGACTTGATGTATTGCAGTGCTGCACGTTTCAGGTACAACTTGAATGGCAGTGACGTGCTGGACAACGTGGCCTATGCACGTGCTTATAACTCGGATCATCAACTACAGCTGCTGGTCCAGGCTGCTGCCATGATGTCTGAGTCACGGTAAACTGTCATACCTGCTGGCTTGTTTTAACTGTTCACTGGCTTTTAACAGGTATTCAGCTTGCAGTGCTTACAGATGCATTATTATATGTGTTTTAGCCGACCGTACTTAAGTAATGCTTAAGCTGTTGTCACGGTTGTCGTCCATCTGTCTGTCCATTCATCTGTAATGGATGTACTGTGGCTAACATGTAGGCGGTAGGCGAAAACTTTTTACACAGTTAATTAGCCGTAGGTGTTAAACTCGGGCGTGCATAATTTCAGCGATGTACTCTAAGGGGAACATTTTCAACTTGGGCGTTGAATGGATGGTGGGGTAGGAAAAATGTGCGTTTTTCAATGGAAAACTGGCCATATATCAGAAACAATGAGGGATACGGTTTAGGTTACTATTTGTCACTAATAGGAAGTGGCATATGCCCTGAAAGATTAGATGGAAATCATTGACCTTAGATGACTAGGGCCTCCAATATCGATGCTGTTTGGCAGTACTGGTATTTTGGTATTCAAGAAAAGCAATACCGATATATTGGTATTGATACCATTATTTTGTTCAATGACGCTGTTAATGAGAAAATTTCAATCTGACTGGCAGAAAACAGGCAATAAGCAGTTGTAAATAATAACTCCGTAGTGTATCTTTTATTATACGAATACTTCTGACATTGGTGTCACCAATGAAGTCACTTAGTGATTTATCTGACGTTAAGTGTTAGAAAGAAGTTAGTGACTACCTAAGAAAACATAGGCCTAATGTGTTGAGTGTTATCTCCCAGCGACGAGCGTAGAGCACAAAATTTCTCAGCTGCGAATGCTCTTTCTGCTTCTACGGATGTTGCTTTGAGGGTGATTATGTAGGCCCCCCTAGGTAGTCAAACGTAAGCTTACTATTGGCGCAAAGTGATTGCGACTCAGTGACCCTTGCTGTCCGTGGCCTCTCTCGCTAGGCGGACCGGACGTCACTGCAACTTCATCCATCATCCCAAGTTCCCAACCGCCCACGCATCCTTAGCAATGTGCAATGCAGTCTGCGCTCTGAGTACAGCCTACAGGATGCACGGAGCGTGAATCGTAGGCCTACGTCGTACAGCAGCAGTGCCTACAATTACCGGCTGAACAAATGCTCACAGATTGCACAGTGCAGCACGCTGATGACTCTAGAATTGCTGATTCTGGATTTAGTGCAATGCCGGTATCAATACCAGCGCCACTTAGGCTGGTTGGTATCCCGGTATTTGGTATACCGGTATTGGAGGCCCTATGGATCACCTTGAAAGGTCAGTTATGCAATGCCAGTTGTGTGCTATTGTGGCTAAACAGTAAGTTGTAGGGGGTCTGCGATGGTACCATAGGATAGGGCGGTGGCAACTTCTTAAAACAGGCCGTCAGTGGTAACCATGTCTATCTGCAGCTGTTTGGCTGCAATTTTGAATGGAATGTTAAGCTGTAAGTGGTCGTATCTCGGAAATGGTGAGACATATGACCAAGGTCAGTATTAATCACTAATAGGAAGTGGCATACACAGTTTCCAATCAGATGAAAATCATCGACCTTGGATGACCTTGAAGGGTCAAAATGCACTGTGATTGGCCGTTCAGCACAAAGTCGTGACTCCTTGCTTATTTTTTTGACTGTGATAGGCCAGGACAATGTGGCGGCGAGCGAAAATAATTGACATAATTAATGAATTGAATACCTTCGCGAAATTCAAGTTCTACAATGGAACCGTGCAAAAATATGCTAAATATGCCGAAAAATTCGAGGCATCATCTGCCGTCAAGTTACAGACCACACAGAACGACGTGAAATATCACAAATGAAAGCTTAATAATTATAGAAACTAATGACAGAGATAGTTTAAGATGAGAATTTATTATTAATTTGGTGGAATAGGTTTTAGTTGTCATAAGAAGCGGAAATCGTTTGACACAGACGACAAGCGGAAAATGCGACTTACTATTAGGATCAGAAATGACAACTAAGTTACAAAGTATGAAAACTACGATAGAAGACTAGATACTACAGACAGTTATTTAGTAATATATTACATATATGGAGAACGTTAAGTGACAGTATGTTTGTAGCCAGCGTTTGGCCACAGTTATATAAGCCTAAATGTATAGTAACTTAACTTACTTTTCAGATGAGATGAGAATCATTGACCTTGGATGATCTTCAAGGTCAGTGACAACCAGTATGGCCGGCTGTCCTAGCGACAGCTGGGCTTCTTGTTTTGAGTTTCCTTCTCCGAAGATTGTTGCGCGATAACAGTTTATATGACGTTAACATGATGGTATTACTTGGAATTTAAAGAGTAAATTTTTTGCCGTTTTTTACTGGTTTGATTTTACTTGGAGTTTAATGACTAACTTTGTTTTTATTGATAAATTTCTGAATGACTAATTGTGTGATTACAAGTAAAGCCCTGTTAACGCAAAGGGGAACGCGCAACAGCAGTGCACCGTCGTACGCTAGTGATCCGTAGACTTCATCTGTAGATCTCATCCGTACGGCTTTTGGCTAGTTTCGCAGAAGGCCCAGTAAAACAAAATCAGTCACCAGAGGGCGTCAGACAACCTATGGGTAAATATGTAGGCCCTATAGTGTTTTACTTGTACTCACCAGATGGCGCCACTAACTCGCTGTGACAACGCCATATCAGCTGGATATCACAGATTTCCCCTACCCCCCTCTCATTTAGCGCCCTCATTCGGGGTGACTCCCTTTATGGAAAAGGTTTACAGTTCCTGAAACTAGAGTTTTCCAGGCAGCCGACAGTGAAGATTTGGTAATCCTAGCTTACGCCGTTTTTTGACTGATCCACCCATGTGACGGACGGACAGATGGACGGACGGACTGAATTGCGATGGCTAAGACGTGCTACAGCATCGGCTGCTGTTGCGCGTAATAATTGTTAAATTTTGCAGCCCTAGTTGGATGGTTGGTGGTATTGTGATCATTGGTAGCCTACCCGGAGTGGTGATTGTCCGTGGGCAGATGAACTATCTTAATGTATAAATAGCCACCCAGGTCAACTCAGCCTTCTACCCTCCATGGGATGGTAAAATGAGAGGTAATAAATGGCGATGGTGAGTGTAGACACTGTAGCATCTTAAGCTGATTTTCTTAGCTCAAAGGTCAGTTGCCGCTTGGCACTCGTGCTGCATTTATCGAATGAACCAGGTAAACTCTTGCAGCTAGCTGTTACTTTTACTATCATGTCGCTGTGGATAGAATGTACTATTCCCATTGTCGGCCCATGTCCTGGGATAACCTGCCAGACGATGCGACATCTGCTTAGTCATTGTCATTTTGTGCTGATGTGCAATTGAGAAACTACTCACTCATGAATCATCACAGGTGCGCGGTAGCACAGCCCTGTGTTAATGGCGACCGGCTAAGTCAATGGAAACACATTTGGCAAAATTTGACCCCTCGCAGATCCAAAACCCCTCAACCGATCGTCACAAAATTTGAAACAGGTGATTACGTCCGCGAGACCCGACCCCCTGTGCAAAATTTTGTGCAAATTTGTCCATTGGGGGCTTCTCGTTAAAGGGGTGAAATATAGCGAAAATTTTTCTTATTTAAATATACCTTTTTTAATGACACGCCTACAGGTCAGACAGCACATTGACAGTTAGGCGATGTGATGGTGAGTGATATCACCTTTTTATGATTTTTGCTGTTTTCGATGTGCCAGTCATTGCATGTCGCCGCTAACAAGTGTACAAACATGTTTTGTACATTTATTGTCCACCATCTGCCAGCATCTTAAGACTCTTCTTTTCACAAAATCATTTCCTGATTATTTCCTGGACTAACTATCTTTCTCTTTGACTTTGGAGGCTGTAAAAACGCCGGATTGATTAGCTACTGAGTGAGTTTAACCTGCAGATAAGGTGGTGTGTGCTTGTAGCTATGCGTTGCTGGTGGTTGATAGTGCGACAGCGCTGTATCGTACCGACTACTCGGGGCGCGGTGAACTTGCAGCCAGACAGATGCATCTAGCACGCTTCCTACGCATGTTGCTTCGTCTCGCCGACGAGGTACTGCTCTTAATGCCGTGGCGTCGTTGGAGGGCGAGGGTGGTTAGGGGGCATTAGGACAGTTATTGCCCTTGCCCTAAATTTTGGGCTGTTTGAAAATTATTAAAAAAATCCCTCCTAATGTGAACATTTTTGTCCAAAAGTGCCACGATTTTAGGCATTTAGGGGAAATGCACAAAAAAATTGATTCATTACATCATTATGTTTCATTGTCATTTAAAAAAATATTTATGATGTCTACTTCTGTTGAGTGATGCACTATGTAATAAACAAAATAATTAATGAGAAGATCCAGAAACCGACCCTTAATGTTTCATGTCAACTCCGTGAGCTTCAGTGTATCTAATACCTAACTTGTGTGAATGAAAGCATCACCTAAGAGAACTTGTGTATGTGTTTTGTTACTGATCTTTAGTTCTATTCATTTCTCATTTCATTTAATCAGCTTTTGCATTTTTTGTTAAGCTTATGTCTCAATCTTTATAAGCTTGTAAACCACTGGGTGTTTTGTGTAACTGGCTATTTCTGTGCTTGTCTGATATGTAGTTTGGTGTCGCAGTCGTGATAACAAACCAAGTCGTGGCCCAAGTCGATGGAGCTGCGGCCATGTTCTCAGCTGACCCAAAGAAACCAATTGGCGGCAACATTATTGCACACGCTTCTACTACGAGGTTGATGATAATAAAATGTCGAAATTTGTCAAATGATAACCATTGTCTGTTATGTTGTTGCAGAGTCATGGACTTTGTATATCTTTGGTGGTATTAATTTTCATATGGCTGTTCTAATAGCCTCCCGCATGGCACGTCTGGCCCATCCCACTGGTTTGTCAGTGACGCTGGTTTGCACATTTGCAGCTGAAGGGTTGTGGTTAAAGAGATGCATCGTGCACTGCTTAGAGAGGTTGAGCCCAGGTGGATGACTGCATGTACCATGTCAGCACTAGGCCAACGTATTCCCTTACTTGTTAAATTTTGCACAGTAATTTTTGCCACTGCGTGTAATTTTAATGGCATGATTTTTTGTTATTTTGTCGCTGAACTGTGGTTGCTGTGGCGTTTGCAGGTTGTACTTGAGGAAGGGTCGCGGTGAAACTCGTATTTGCAAGATCTACGACTCTCCCTGTCTGCCCGAGGCCGAAGCAATGTTTGCTATCAATGCCGACGGTATTGGAGACTCCAAGGACTGAATACAGCAAGCCTTAGTTAGTGAACGACGTTGTCTAATGCATTGTCTATGTCACGCATTGTCTCATTGTACATTGTCTCCACTGTGTATTGCATATAAAATGTTTTTTCTGTTGTCAGTGTGTGACACGACAGATTTTTGTTTTATGCGCTCTGCCCTTCTTCCCCAAATAGTGTGTACTATGGCATATTTTAGGGATTCCTTGCACCTGGATCCCCATGAAAGCAAAAAGAAAATATTTTTGAAAAAGATCAACTGACCATAAGACGAAGTGAGTATGCTACAGCTAACATAAGTTCGGCCTTTTCATGCTACACACACGTATGAGTAAATTGCAGAAAGTCCGGGTTACTTGTCATTCATCGTTGTATCAATTTGAGTGCAGTTGTAACAGTAGTACTATACTGTGTTGTGTCTGTAAAGGATACAAGTATAATTTGTTGATGAATTTTACGGATAGGTTGGGCTTGGCTGACAAGAAATTGGTTTTTAGTGCTAGTGGTATCTGCAGTCTGTTGTGGATCGTTCTTTGCCGATGCCCTAACCCTAACCCATTCTGGATTCTATGCCTCATTGTGTCATTCATTACGTCTTTGTTTTACATGACCTGCTTTTAATTAAAACACTTTAAAATATGGCAGTTGATTAAATATTCTTTGCTAGTCGTGACGTAATGCTGACATCATGTGTCACAGGTACAAGCTTAATAGTTTCAACTGGTGCTGTCAGTTGCTACCCTGCTTCAGTGGTGAACTTAATCTGGTTCGCTAATGAAAAATGTTTATCGTGTCAGCACTAAGCAACATGGGAACACGAAATCAGGCCTCTTGTGATCCAAAAATGCAACCGTTTTGCAAGCGCCGTGTGCTAGTGCACTGTCTTGCTCGAACATGTGAAATTCCAACTATCCCCAGACACGTAAATGCGATCGCTTTGCACGTCTTTTGTGACTGCAACTGTAAAACTTCAAAAATTTGTCATCGATGAACCAGATTTTTCACCATCGAAACAGGGTAGCAACAGACAGCACCAGTTGAGACTAGCAGGCTTCTACCCATGACGTCTGATGTCAGCGGTATGTCACGCCTAGCAAAGAATGTTTAATCGACTGCCATATTTAGTTCAAATATTTTGAATTAGTATTTCTTCGGCTACAACTGATAAAACTTTTGTGTAAACTGATCATCATTTGAGTGAATTGAGAAAAACAAAAGAGGTCCCATTTTATGAAACATCGTGAACACCAGATTTTAAAAGTCCAAATTGTTTTTGTTATAACTATGTTAAATTTCCACCCATTTTGATAATTGTTGGTCCGAAGATGGCCAAGACAATATAATTATGTAAGATGCACTCATTTTCCATTTCACCTAATTTATGTCGATGCACTACCATGTGAAACACAGATGTTCCAATTTTGCATAACGCTGAGCTGCTGTCTCCAATAAATGTTGTAACGACTTAATTAAGCATACAGTAAGTGAAATGTAGGCCTACATTATTTGGCAGAACTGCAAGTCTGTATAATACTCGCTTGCAAATTATCAGAGTTTATGCCCAAAGTGGTAGTGCATTGACATAAATTAGGTGAGGTGGAAAATAAGTCCACCTTACGTAATTCTATCGTCTTGGCCATCTTTGTGCCAAAAACAATCAAAGTTGGTGAAAATGTAACAAAGTTACGAGAAAAACAATTTTTACTGTTTTTTAGCACGATGTACGTAGAATATTTTATAGGAGCACTTCTTGCTGTGTGTGCAAACTTGTAGTTGTCAAGTTTGTGGTCGAATTATGTGGTGCCTGTGTAAATCTACTTTGTATATTCAGAATTTGCAAACTTGTGTTTCTAATTAAAGCACTGCTGATGGGCTTAATGATTTGTGTTCACAGTGCAAATGCTGTTACAGTTTTATGTGTGTTCATGACTTTAACATTAGCACGAAAGAGTTTTTTAACGACTAAAATGCTCCTGCTGCCACTTTCTGGGGTCTGTTTTACAAGTTTGTAAATTAAACTTACTGGAAAGCACTTGGAAGAAGTCAAGAGTTGGTGACTAGGAACAAGTTGATATGGCAGCAGTACCACAACCATGATGAACTGCTCTGAATTCAAGTTTGCTGTAGAAGACGTCAGGTAGATTTGTCGAGGCCATCTGGCTAGCCTAGAAAGTGTCAGATGCTACTAGCAGTTTTTGCTGTTTGCGACATTCGTAAAATGAATTATGCAAGTGATCAAAACATTCTGCATAAAATCATGCCTCCTATGGCCAGGGAAAGTCAGGGAAAAATTCAAGAACCAGTAAAAGTTAGAGTTTTGCCCGACTTTGGAATTTGGAATGCGCAAACTGATTACTCAGGGAAAGTGATTCATTTTGTCCTGGAAAGTCGGGGAAAATGAATTCTGCAGAGTAGTAGGAACAATGAAAATATTAACAACTCAAAGGGATGTAGCCATCACAATTCTGTCCGTCCATCTGCCTGTCCGTCACGCAGGTGGTTCAGTCAAAAACGATGCAAGTGAGGATCACCAAATTTTCACCATTGGCTGTCTGAAGACTCATAGTTTCAGGATACGTAAAGCTTTTCCATAAATTTGAAAGGGGTCACCCCAAGCGGGGCACTAAATGAGAGGGGGTAGGGAAAATTTGTAATTTTCAGTTAATAAGTCGCCGTATCTCAGAAACGGTGCGAGATAGGGCCTAGGTTACTATTAATCACTAATACGAGGGGCGGGCAAAAAGTTTTGAGCCCGAACATATTAGACTACAATTTTTACACAATCTATACATCAGTGAAACGTGCATTTTTTTACTGACTCCTATGAGTCTGCTGTGGATATGATGTCATTGTAGTTTATGACGTCACAGAGCATTAAATGGAAACGATTTGAAGCGTCAACAAAACGTCTCTAATTTGCGGCTACCACGGATTAAGCTATTGTATATTCACAGATGCAAATAATAAATTCATAAACGTATCTGTCAAGGATTTCACAACATCGGATGCCACAGGCTTTCATAAAATCAGATGCCATGGGGGTCAGCTTTAGCAAATCCAGCTAGAGACGGAAAAATTGTTACGCAACAGCGAGCCTGACTTTGCACTGTTTGCGTTAGCACTCCAAATCGTTTTGGTTTAAAGCTCTATAACATCATAAATTACAACACGCCCGCACGAGTACACAAGAAAGGCGTGTTTTACTGATGTATAGACGATAACAAAAATTTTGGTCTAATATACTGAGGCTCAAAACTTTTTGCCCGCCCTAATAGTGTACTTTGCACTATTTACACTGGCTCTCGACTGACACCGAAATTAATGACCTTGGATAACCTTGAACGCCAAAATAGGGGTTTTGTGGATTTTTGGAGATTTCGGGCTGCAATACACATTTCAAGAGCGAACTGCGACAAAATCAATCGAGACAGGACAAGATGCATATGAAATTTTCAGCAGTGAACATAGATTTCGATGGTCCAAGCCTCGATGTTCCAAGTTCAAGAAAATTTGCGCACGAGGGCATCAAAGAGCGGTACCCCCCAAAAAGTCGTTATTTTACAGTTGTTAGCCAGTCTTTCGTGAAAACGGTTGCAGATATGCATTGGCATGCTGCCTATCACAACAAGCACTAGTGACGAGCTTTTCAGTCGTATCGATGACTCGGAAAGACCCTGAACTTCCAAAATAAGGGGTTTTATTGATTTTTGCGATCTTTGGCTGCAGCGCACACTTCAAGAATGAACTGTGACAAAATGGCTGGAGATAGACTGACAGTTTACAAACAGGAACTGCTATAGGCTTTTGTGCGTCTCATGAGCATTAGCTCAAATTTCTTGTAGTTCTACATATGGCATAACTAAATGCGGCATTTGAAAGTTTCATATAATAGCAGATTCCAGTATTGAGAATCACCGTTTCACAGCAGATCACCTAAACTTTACCAGCAAAGCTAATGTTAAACAATGCAAATAACACCAGTTTACGCTACAGCCACTGTGTGGTCCTTTTTTATCTGTCCCATTGCTATAGCATAGCATGGGACAGATTATAAAATCACTTGCCTCATTCTGTCAGTCTGTCTGTAAACACTCCTACGGCCGCAATTTTGATTCGATTTTGATGAAATTTTGGACAGTGATTCGGGGCCCGAAAAGTAAGATTGAGTTTGTTTGGGATAAAAATCCGATAACTCCTTCCCCTATTTTACCCATTTTTTAAAAAAATTTGCATTATGGCCTATGGGGACTTTAAAGCGATATAACTCGGTCCCTGTAAAAGATAGTTGCGTGCTGTGTTTACCTTCCCTCTATTTTTGGGGTCGGGCAATCTAACGGTGTTATTTAAATTTACCCCCAAACGACCCCTGTTGCCATAGCAACTATCCAAAACTTGCAAAATTTTGCATTACAGCCAATGGAGATTTCAAAGTGGTATAACTCGGTCCTCGTACCTACCCCCTATTTTCGGGCCCGGGCTATGCAATGGTGTCATGTAAAAGACCCCTGTTGTCATGGCAACCAACCGTTTTTTTTCAAAGACAAAATTAAAATTAGCTGCAGGCTCACAAGATCGTCAAACACTGAAATGCAGCTGCTAGGCTGTACAGCGTGGCAATGGGACAGATACCTCGTTACACAGAATGTATTTCTAGTTCTGACACAAAACCGTTTTGGAAGATAGCTATGTGCTTTATGTAAAACACAGACTTGAATGATAAAATGAAGACATCAAAATCAAACTAATTACGATTTCCATTAATACAAAAACTGAATATACCCTTCAGTGTTTATAACTGCTTCCAACTAACTGCAAACAACAAATTACATTATTAACAACATCCTCAAAAACAGTACTTACTACACAAAATTTGAATTATACAGCCATCAAGTTGTTCTACAACGTGCAGAATCATACAATAAAATTCAATTCTACGGTAGACAGCAGGGTTGTTAACAATACATGTACTTGTAAAAAGTATTGGCAATACCAATATTAATACTTTGGCCAAAAACTATTGCCAATACCAATACCAATACTTT
>Ga0209671_1006631_pt1 | contig 11911 bp, 2 predicted proteins | sample WorMetHERISLAND2_2_FD_187401 | JGI IMG/M metagenome (GOLD analysis project Ga0209671, IMG submission 187401) | Marine gutless worms symbiont microbial communities from Max Planck institute for Marine Microbiology, Germany - Olavius geniculatus... | ecosystem: Host-associated > Annelida >...
ACTTTCGAGTTTGAGCGCAAATATCTCTGGAACCGATGACGATAACGACAGAATCTAAAAGGCGTTGACGACAGCGATCCTTTCGGCGTTGAACAAAAAAAAATTTGTGAAATTCCGTCCACTGCGAACAAAGTTATAAGCGCTAATGTTGACCTACCCTAAGTCGACAAAGCGCGTTCGGCGTATACCAATGCATTTGAGTTCGGGCCACGTGACTTTGATGCCGGGGAAATTCTCCCCCCCTCTTTGCTCCCCCCTCAATTTCCTCCAATCGGACTTAGGGCGCCGGGCGGACTCACGTTGGGCTTTGCCCCAAATTTCTAGTTAAAATTTATTTTCGTTTCCAAACTCTTGCTGCAACACTCACTTTAAAATAGTTTCAAAAAGTTAACGTTGAGATTGGAAAATACCCACTAACTGGTTGAACGCATCAATTTGGTGGTAACACACAGAAGATCTGTAGACATTTTTGCACGTATAGCCTTGAAACTTCTCCCCCCCCGCCGCAAACATAACCACTACATTATAAGCTGACTTAAAACATGCTATTTCGAGTGAATGTTCATGTAGTAGAAAACGTTAAAGAACAACAGAGAAAACGAAAATAAATCTAGTGACATCCCAGTTGTGGTGGCCAGGAGGCAAATGGCCAACTGTCCTATTCTAAAACCAACTTAGCCCATTAAAAGTTATCTAATTTTGGAGTTCCCAACCCGGGACGTGCCTTAAGGCGTGTACATACGACAGAAATGAGAAACGAGCCGACATATTTCAGTTTAGTTTCTTCGCATAGTGCACTCCTGCAAACAAAAATGAACTGATTTGAGTTCAATTCGGTAGAGTTAAGTCGCTCTGTACACGCGTTTAACCGCACCGCCGGCCCTATGCGTGGAAGTTCGCTGCTACTATAGGTCGACTACCAATAATCAGCTAGCACCATGCCCGTGGAGAGGGGTGGGGGTAAGTTACCCCAGGCCCGCGACGTTTGGGGAGCCCCGTCGTCACTCAGAAATAGAAATTACACCAGAATGCGCCGTTTTGAAAAGAAAAAAATTCAAAAATTTCCTCAGAAAGGCCCCGCGAAAAGGTTTTCCCGGACTCCACTGTGGCTCTCGACGGGCCTGGCTAGCACGTCTTCCTCTTCTTGACTAGACGCAAAGACTCCATTTCACTCGGTAGTGGTAGGGAATTATGGACTTCGTGTACGATGGACTATTCGTACCATTCATGCCATGTACTTTTAAGGCAAATACAGAGCGACGTAATTAAACTGAACTGACACTGTTTAGTTCTTGGCGAACCGACCAATGGGCAAGCAGGGAAAGTAAAGGCGTACGTGAGCGTAGTCACGTAGATCACCGGCACCGTTATATGGTGCCTACTGTAATGCATTACCGTTTGCTGATTGTTGTCAGTTCGTCAAAAACGAAACCATGTCAGTTCACTCCAGTTACGTCACTCTGTATGGGACTTTACAGTTTAGTGGCAGAATGCAGAAGCTTGAAGGTAGTCTCGTTGCATCTAGAACTAAATAATGTAACTAATTTCACTACAAAATATTAAGTTTCAGAAGTAGCTTGAGTTCTGAATTTGACCACAAAACCATGTAACTATAATATCAAATTCATGAGCTTGCTAACTGAACAACTGAAGTAGCTCTGCAACTGCAGCATAATTAATTTAAATATTCGATGCCTCAAATAGCAGCAGTTCAATTTCGGGCACCCAAAACTGAACATGCCACACATGATAAAAATAACTGTTGGCTACGAATGGAATAGTCCAGCGATGGTATGAATAGTCCGTGGTACAAAAAGTCCAGTTACCGACAAAAATGACTGCACAACGAAAGAACAGACACAAATCAACTCTAAGCACCTGACTCCATCAATCAATTCAAAATGTCAATCCAATGTCATTGTCACTTCACTGTCTCTCTCTCGCTAACAACGGAAAAAACGTTTAAATATTAACTCACCAAATAAAAACGTTTAAATTAATACGTCAACACACGCTGCACAAAACTGACTACTGACTGTTGTTGCTATAGTAATACTCATACACGGCAGCACAGAAAAAAAGACCGACAAAAATGAATGACTACGAATAAGATAAAAGCGGTTCAAAAATGCATAGCTGTTAGACACATTAAGAGATTGCGAATGCCACAAAAATAAGACTTTACGTAAACGTGATTAGAATGAACACAGACTAAATGCAAGGCACTGAATTTTCAGTGGGTAATACTGAGCAATTGTGTCAGATCTGCACAATATTGTCATGGATAAGACTCAAGTTCAGAGTTCAAAAACCCAATGCACTCAAAAAAGCCCTACACGGTAGATTGCAAAGTTTTGTTGGTTCTTTTTAACCAAGCAAAGAAGACACAATTTCTGTATCCAGGAAACAATAATTTTGATTGGAGAAAGTATCCACGCAAAGAATGCATCTACTGGTTATGGCAACAGTAACCAATAAAACATCAGCATTAAATATAAAAGCAAAAGTAAATCATTTAACTCGTTTTAACTCAGCAACACTGTGGAAAAGTATTGGCCACATGCACTAACATTCCTCATCATCATCATCATCATCATCATCATCAGCAACAGCAGCAGCAGCAGCAATGCTGAAAGTAAAGGCATATACAAAGCGACATAGATGAACTGAACTTGCTCAATAGTACACTTTTCAAAATGAACTGAAATGATACACTAAACTACACAAGACGTGTATAGCCCAAATTCTATTACGACAACTTTCACCAAAACTTCCGTGTGCGCAACACAAACGGTTACAAATCATGAAATCACGAAGTTTCAGTAAAAGTTGCCAACAGAAATCATGAATGTCGCAAACACAAGCCATCTCGACATGTCAAGACGTTTGCGACAAAGTCTGCAACAAACCCATTTGTGTTGCTCTAATGGAATTTAGACCATTACAATGCAGGAAGAAAGTTGGCGACAAAGTCCGCGACACAAATCACGAAAGTCCGCAACATGATTTCTGTCATGGACTTTCATGAATGTGTCCGCACACAGACTTTGTTGCAAAGTCGGCCTAATGGAATTTGGGCTTATTCCAGTTTGGTTAGTTCTCAGTTCACGTCTGCCGCTTCGTACATGCCTTAAAGTACCGACTAGTTTTTGCAATCCCGGCATCCTGAATCTTGACCATTTTCACCAATCCCAAACACCAGGATTGGTGGCATTGCAATCCAGGGATTTCACGATCACAAAAAATTGCTAAAATAGTGCTTTTTCTGGGCTGAATAATACAAATAACAATTCTAGCCATCTGTAATTTTTGACAGTCATAATCACAACCCTATACTACATCGTACGCAGAAAATAAGTTTATAAAAGTTACTAAAATATTGACTATTCTGTAGGCCTAGCTCCACAACGGGATCCCCGGATTACAAATTTCTTAATCTCAGATCCCGGGATTGAGAATTCACTAGAACTGAAAACATATAACAGTTACGCTGCTGTCGGGCAAACACCTTCTGTTTTACTACAGTCAACAACACATGTGCAACCAAAAAATCTGTCGGCACAATACTGACATATATGCGGCTCTCCGCCAAAGAACTGTGCAACCCTAGCCCTAATCTTAACCCTGACTAAGTAGGATCTAAAATTGGCACATCGGTTATTCCTGACCTGGGTAACATTAACACCAACTTTGTTCTTTTTTCTTTGCTATTTTTGTTTCAGACAAACAGACAGACGGGCAAGATCTGTAATGTGGTTAATAAGGAAGGCCACATAATAAACTACTTACTTACTTACTTACTTAACCAATCTTTCCCAGGCACTAGCTTTCCCTCATTCATCAGCATCTGACAGACAATGACTTGACGATGATACACTGTGATGAAAAATGGATAAAAAATGTGTCAAAAATATACGTATAATAATGCATATTGTATAGGATGCGTGCTGACAAGAATCTGACACTGCAAGCGACCGTTCACAGTATGTACAAACTATGTGTACAACATATGTTTAATGTACGCTAAATTATTCCACATACAGTATGGACGTATACACATTAGCAGCAAGCCTCTCTCCAGCCACTGCATACGATCTTATATTGGGTGACTTCAGTTTTCGAGTTAAGAATTTCGCTGAGCCAATTTGCCTAGTGAAACCTTAAGCTGAACGCTGAAGTCTGTAGCCTACATAAACCAAAGTTCAAACTACACTCCAGGGCCTAAATATGTACTTTGATCATACTTTTGGACTTAAGACTTTCACTAACTTAATACCAAAGCTTCCAATTAGCAAAAGGCTCAGCAAAATCACTTCACTTATCAACTGAAGTACGAACTTGGACTAAACTTTAGTTTAGAGAATTGGCTGAGCAAAAGTCTTAGTCAAAAACTTAAGTCACCCAATCTCTGTAACTCCACTGCATTTATGATCAATCGACTTGACAGAATGTACACTGGAAATGGTGACTCCGCTACCACAGATGTCTGAGCTATTGCATATGACACATGATCTAGGACCACCCACAGTCACTGCCAGGCATTCTACCTGTCAATCACACAGACCACACAAACAGAGAGTGTTAAATTTCAGTTTTAAGCATCAATCGCTTAGTTTTAACTATTTCGAGACCAGTGCTGACAAAAATTGCCATTGGATGATAGAAGGCTAACAGTAGCTGATGTGTCGACAACGTTACAACGTTAACCCGGTAAATACTCCGCCTCAAAAGCCTACGGAAAAAAAATTATCCAGCCTTGAAAGAGTTAAACTAACATTTTTGAGTGCATGATTGTAGCACTCATCATCATCATCATCATCGACAACCGTGGGCTCAATGCCCGTTGGTGTCTGACGCCATTGTTACTATCGCTGCCCACCGCTGCCTATCTAGGGCAGCGTGGCTTAACTATGATTGTAGCACTACGCATGCTAAAGACACTACAGTGCTGGAATAGAGGGAAAGATGGCAGCAAAGCATCAAATGCTAATCAGCTGAAAATGCATCAAAATATTGAAAAGTTGAGGAAGCAATCTTCCAAAAGAGACAATCGTCACATGAGGAGTGTAATGAGCCATCATCAACACACGACATACAAAGCAATCGTCAGCAAGAAATTAAAAATTATGTTACGACAAGTAAATCAGTAAAAAAATACATGCAAATCAATGAATATCAGCTGCTAATCACCTAACACTGGTGACGAAAACCCACCTGTCGCTAGGGAAAGCCGACCATATTAAATTATTTAATATCTAGCTAGCAAGCTCAATTAATCCTATCTTCACTATTTCCGGTTATAGTAAATAAGTAACTATGTTAACATATGCAGGCGGCAACTTTAATTGCAAATTGTGGCCAAACTGCTGCAGCTAGCAACATGGTTAAAATATGACAGAATAGCCATTGGATAACCTTATTTAATCGTTCAGAAAGTTTTCCAGTAAGATATACTGCTTAGCCACAATACTTACATTACAGACAGACAGACAGAGATGACAGACATAAACTTATGCCATAGAAATGATCCTTAGAAAAGTCGGCCAAAAACTGAGTCAAAACAAGGAAAATAAATCAGTAAATAGATACATCAAAATTGTACACCATCAGCTGTTAATGAGCTTTACACTAGTAAAGAATCACTGACGATACAGACCTAACGATAGGTCATGATAGGTCAGTGGCGGCTAGCAGTGAAGCGTCCAGCGAAGTATTTGATGATATGATTGGCAGCACCGGATAGGAAACTGGAGACAGACATCTCTCACTCATACTATCACTGTCTGACCTGCCAATCACAGCACAATTAATCCATTTATTATCAATAAATAAAAAAATAACAGAGTAATAAATAAACGAAAATAAACTGTCAAGCCGTATGCATGGCTAAATCTCTTCACGGTAGCCGCTGTGGCACGCTGTGATATTTATAGCAATGACATCAACGTCGGCAGAGCTATCGGTCTAGCTGGCATTGCCTAGCAGCAGCTAGTAGCAGCATGGTCTTACCTCGCAATAGTTAAATATCAGAAAATCCGGCCTTGTGACCTTGACCTTTAAAACTAAACAGGGTTCATAGATTTGTACATGTTCAAACAAGATTTCGTTGAGCTAAATGCAGCAATTTGGAAGTTGTATCGGGCTAACAGAAAAAAACTGTCAAAAGAAACAAGACTGATGTCAACATCGCAGGCAGAAACACATCTCAGTGGAGATTAACACCTGGACTTCAAACTCAGATAAAACAGTAAATTCTAACGACAAATATTAGTTTTAAGACGGTACCTTGATAATGGATAGCCATCCGTTGTGGACTTCATTTGTGGCTGACTGGAAATAAAGTGTGGAGGACATCTCTTAATGTCATGACCATCTACACGTCACATCAGCATCACTTTTAACCCACATATTTTTCCTAACAGACGACAATCTATCTACTAGTAAAATTGAAAGCACGGACGGTAACACGTAAATAACATACAGACTACCGACACAGGTTGGGAAAAAATCCATCAACGAATAAAAAAGGTTCAGCAAAAACAATCCACAAAATAGTATTTGTTGCACAATTGGTTGGAAAACTGACCCTCTGGCCCTAAACCCTACTCAGCCCATCTTGATCCATAATATGACAATAGACCAAGATACCACAGAAAAATGACACGAATCCATGCACACATGAAGAGACATAAAAAACAAACGACATGAAAGCACAAGGGCTCTTATAAATACCTACCGCTGGTGGACAGAAGATATTGAAACGTTTTGCATTCTAAACAGTATAATGAAGCATACACATGTGATGGTTTGCTGCATTTAAAATCAGCTGCATCGCAGGTCAAAATAGTAGGCAGCAGAAGGAAGTTGCGATTTTCCGACAGACACTTCAAATATGCAACAGAATTCTTACAAAGAGCTGCAAATTTCCAACAGAAACAATTATGGATGCTCAATGTTTTAATTCTGCCCGTAAATTTCTCCAAAATGGGGTTTAGCCACTGTGTTGCTCTGCATATTGTGCTATGTAAATATAATTACCATTACCATTACCAATATATTCTGAAAAAAAACATATTCTGACAATTATCCAGCAACCCAAAACTTAGAGGAAAGGCAAGTGCCCAGCCTCTTTCCAATCCCCATGCCATGCCATCAATGTTTACAATTAAAACATCACACAGCGGATACCTATTACCTCGTAATTTGCGTTTCTTCTTGGAGTGAAGTCCGTAGTTGTCACGAGCGCTCCACCCAGGGTACATCTGCATGTGAAGCTCCTTCTCTTTACGAGCCATCTCATAGTAGCGTGCCTGCTCCGTCTTGTCCAGCGCATGCCACTACACAGGCAACACAGATCAACTCAGCCTGGCCATCCCTCCCAGGAACTCACAGTCTCATAAGTACAACTAAACGTAGTGTATAGCTCTTAATAAGAAACCATTCAGGGCCATCACACAGCTATGAAGCATCACCTGCCATATGGGATAATACAGCGTTAGCTGACACCCGACACAGACCTGTAATGTGCCAAACCTTAACCCCAGTCAGACAACTTGGCTCTTGATTTACCTACACAAAAAGGATGAAAAACTGAGTTGACCTTGGTGCTGGTTATATACCTGGATGGTTTACCCACCTGCAGACAGTCACCCATCCAAGTAATAACCACCTGATAGTACCTGACTAGAAATCAAACCAACCACCTCGGAATCATAAGTCCAACACCTTACTGTTACAACACCAAGCCCGCTTTGTGCACTGTTGCTAACTTGCAACCCAATATCTGGTTGATGGTGGCTGACTCCTTGAGTGTACAGTTGTCCATGACTTTCTGTCTATGATTACTACTACTATTATCACTATTACTACTACAAAAGATGACTACTGCTACTACTACAATATTACAACTACAACTACTAGAGCACCATGCTGTTATTACCTTGTGACCAAGAGACTATAGAGGCTGACTCTAAGTGTGCATTAGTCAACAAGACTGTCTGTCTACTACTACTACTACTACTACAACACTACTATTTGTACCACTACAACCAACCACTACTAGGCTACTGCACTGTTGTTACCTTGCGGCCCAGTATCTGGTTGATAGCGGCCGACTCCTTGAGTGTACACTCATCTATCACTTTCTGTCTCATCTCTTTCATGAACAGCATGAAGGCATTGAGCGGCTTCTTGACGACCGGTCGGCGCGGGGTCCGTTGAGTAACGGAGGCAGAAGCCGACTCCAGCGGGGAAGGCAGGCCGGGACTTCCGTAGTCTGAGCCTCCCCGTTGATGATGTCCCATCATTAACAACCGCTGCCTGGAAACAGTATTAACGGCATCAGTATTACTACTAATTACTGCTGATAAGTCATAACAGACAGCCAACAGAACAGACCAGTGTTTTTCAACCGGTCCGCGAGTATCTGCCAAGGGTTCCGCAGCTGGCCAGTAAAAAATAAGCTAGCGTGCGAAATCTCGCCAAACAATGTCATAGAAATACTCATCATGAAATATTTTGTTCAAAATTGCGTTTCTACGTGTTCATTTTTGCATAGACCAACTCTGTTAAATCATTTTTGCTGTTAGTAGTCCTGGCATATTTGCATTTTTAGGAGTGTAGGCTTTCTATGCACGACATTAGGCTACTCAACTCCGAGGATAAGTGTATTATCGCAAATAAAGATGAAGAAGAGAGAAAAACATTGATTAGAGTTAGGCCTATGGTTACAAAATCGTTTGACCATTTACGTCATAAATTCAATTCTTTAAACACTATGCTAAGGAAAATTAAAAAGACACGTAGGCCTATCTTTAACGAGGACGTCCACATGATAAATTTTTTCAGTTGGTATGGCTGGGGCTAAGCGGCCGTGGACGACCGCTTCGCCCGTGGTGTTACGTTAACTACAGTAACGTACTGCCACCTGTTAATGTAATCAAATTTAATATTGGTCATTTTTGCTTGCTTTGTCATCCTCACAAGGGCTTTGCTCTGCTAGAGAAATGAGTCCGTAGACACCCTGTAGCTTCTACCTTGCGTACGTCGTTGGACGTTTGGATCAATGCATGGGGTTCCGTGAGTGACCTCTACGCTTGTTCAGGGTTCCGCGGCAACAAAAAGGTTGAAAAACACTGCGCTAGACAAACCAACAGCGGTAAAATAGCGACCTTTTATGGGGGTACCCCTCTTTGACGCTTACGTGCGGAGACCTCCTTGAACCTAGGGGGTCGGGATTTGAACTGCTAAAATCTACGTTTAATGCTGAAAATTTCATATGCAAATTGTCATGGTCCACATCTCAAGCCATTTCGGCGCAATTTACTCTTGAAACATGTGTTGCAGCCCAAAATTAAGAAAAAATCACTAAAACTATTATTGTGGGGGTTCAAGGTCGTTCAAGGTCGTTGATCTTGATGTCAATCAAAAGGACGTATGGGACTTCATATTAGTGAGTGATAGTGACCTAGGCCCTAAATCCGCCTTATCTCGCATCGTTTCTGAGATACGACGACTTATTGGCTTAAATGGCCAACTTTTTGTACTCCCCTCTCATTAAGCGCCCTCGATCGGGGTGACCTCTTTCGAATTTCGGGAAAATGCTTTTCGGATGTCTTCGTGACAGTCCATGGTGAAGATTTCGTGATCTTAGCTTGCGTTGTGTTGACAGTTGACACAATACCGGAGTGTGACAGACGGACAGACGGACGGACGGACGGACGGAGGCCTCGATGATGACTAAGACGCGCGAAGCATTACATGCTGTCGCGCGTAAAAACTCAGCGGAAAACATTACTGCCGTCTTTTTGGCGGGCAACATCAATTAATATTAATATATTGAAATGTAATGTTATTTACGACGTTATTGTTAATATCATTTAGATGTGAAACAACTTTGCTGTCGCTTGTAGAGTAAATGTTTTACGATGAAGACTAAATGTGTATTAAACACTGCAAGTTATTCTGTCAAAAGCTTAAGCACGCTTTAGAAGCATTTGAAGTGTTGACGAAAATTTCTACGTAAACATCTGCAGCGTGCTCATTCGAAAGATAAACTTAATCTTATGCAAAAGTTTGTAATGTTTGCAAAGTACTGGCATTACAGATATACGACAGTTTTTCTAGGGAATTATTTTTGTTGCCGCTCTTTGTAAACTCTTCGTTAGTCTCGTAAAAATAATGATACTCAGAATTTATTTAAAATTGACCGCTAATGTGGTTCTTCTAACTTGCAATAAACTGCGTTATTATTGTCGTATTCCTGACATTTCACAGGGTTGGCTGCGCTGATTGCCCATAAACGTTATTAGAACAACATTGCTGGTGATACGGTGCCACCTGTCAGGCTGTCAACAGTCGGCATAGTCGGGTTTTACGGTTTCTGGACCTCGTGTTTGAAGCACACTGTCAGAGGACATAACATTTCCGTCATCTACGAGCTTTTGCCAACCAACGTCTTAGAACTCCGGCTTTTCACAAAAAATCATAGCCCGACGTCGTCATGCTGCGTATAGGCCTACTGTTTATTTATTGAAGTACCTGCGTTTCTCCGGGAAACTTGAGTAATTGAATAATTGATTGATTCGGCGCATGGTGAGCGGTTTCTTTTTAATCAGTTGGAGAATATCTGAGGCCCACTGGTCGACTTGTTCAGTGCAGATTTCATGACATTATGACGAGCAGCAGATGCCGTCGGTGTCCTACTGTATATACCCGACTGTAGGCTTAGTCTATGCCCACACTCTGCTACTTCGATTTATTGTTACAAACTTGTCGGACAACAAGTTGTGCAAAAAGCTGTATTTTTAAGTTTTTAATGTGTTCCTTTGTTGTCTGTTGTTTTTTAAAGTTTGTGTAGTTTTTAAATGTATATCTTTTTTTTGCATTTTCGTTTGTTTTATTAAGTAAAAAGATTTACTTACTTACTTACTTACATGCTTAATTATTTTGGCGTGGCAGTATGTCATAAATTTGCAGTAGACTTTCGATTTGTTTTGGACTTGTAAGTTTACAGCGTGTTGTACAACAAATCGAAGCAAATCGAACTTAGTGGAATTTGCCTTTCAGCCTGACTCCGGACAATTGTAACACAACAAATTCAGAGAATATAGATAGTAGCTCGACTGAAAACCTGTTTATACCGTTGCCGAGTTGACCACCACGACTTTCCGCGAATGATTTTTTACGTCTTCTTTTAACGAACATGACAATAGACTGGAAACAGTCATGAGCAGTTGCAGAAAATGTGTGATAGTTATTACAGTTATTGACTATTGATTGATTATTTTTAAAACTCGTTTTAGAAATAGCAGTTAGCAACAGTATGCTAAAGTAAGGAATTATCACCGGCGAAGGTAGATAAGATATGCGCTGCCGGTCGATGATTGGAATAAATTATGAAAAATGTCACTTTTAAGAAAATAGACCTATGTGCGTTTTCGGTGTCTGTACGTTATTTCCTCTCAGTCAAAACTGTGTCTGTCGGAGTGGGGATCGGGGAATGAACTTGTCTCCTTGAATAATTTTCGTACATTCGTGCATTGCTTGATTTTTTAAAAATCAGTCCTTTTTCGTAGCATATAGCAAAGCATCGCGTAAGTAACATCAAAATTATGATCTTCTACCGCAATTTGTCAAGATCAGACAGCCCAAATCTCAGCTAGTATAACTTGGTTACACACAGAACTCTAGGGATTCAGGTTTGGTAGAGTAGGGACTTTGAGTCGATTGGTTTGTACCAGTTATATCTCTGCAACGATTACACAAAAAGTTACAGACGGATTTGGCTGAAAATTTCAGCAAAAGTTAGACTTGGCGCAACTTAAAGGTTATTAGATTTTGGTGGCGATTCGGGTTATAATCTGAAGCCAAGATAGGATTAAGGGATTTTTTATTGTTGTCAGATAGGGCC
>Ga0209671_1006633_pt1 | contig 11908 bp, 3 predicted proteins | sample WorMetHERISLAND2_2_FD_187401 | JGI IMG/M metagenome (GOLD analysis project Ga0209671, IMG submission 187401) | Marine gutless worms symbiont microbial communities from Max Planck institute for Marine Microbiology, Germany - Olavius geniculatus... | ecosystem: Host-associated > Annelida >...
CTGGTAGTTTGTGCCGTTCCCGACATACCCTCAAAATTTCAGAAAGATCCGTCCATAACTTTTTGAATTATCTTGCTAACACACAGACAGACAAACAGACAGACAAACAAACAAAGTCTGGAAAAACATTACCTCCTTGGTGGAGGTAATAAGTTAATTAGTTAATATAGTGCGATAGCGTTAGCTGACAGCTCATCAAGTGATTAATAGCTGCAGTTCTTTAAGACAGTCGTAACCCATCTTTTGCAGCTGAACAAATTGTTGATGTGACAAACCTTGTCGAGGCCAGACAAACGGAAAACCGACTTTAGTATATGATCGGTAAAAGCGATTTGGAAACTGTTTTTTTGGTAGTGGTCGTCGGGTCACGCTGCGGCAGAATAGTTCTTCGCATATTATAACTGATTGCTGGTTTATTCGACACTGACAGTGGCCACAAACTATGCACGGCTCGCCATTGTCATCGACATAGCGAAGCTTTGCATCGAGCTGTGCTTAGATAACACTAACAGCGGGCATAACCCGCACATATATATTCCAGGTCGATGCAATGGTGAGTCCAATGCGTGAAAGGAGGCGCTTCCTGAACAATAACCGATAAACTGCTGGGGCGGTTGGTTACGGCAACCAACTTGCGAACGCAGCCTCATTGATAGCTCCAAGACTATCAGTCGCTCTCTACTCCACACCATACGGCCTATGCTCGCTCCATATTTGAGACGGTTCATCGATTTACAAATCATACGATGTCATTACAAAATTTTTACATGCGTCAAAAAACTGGCGGATATCCCTGGTGGTAGCCTACGGGAAAGTACACGGTTGCACTCTGGCACTGCTTTTTACAGAAATTTAGACACTTCGTAATGAGTACGTTCACGTTTAGTGGTTTAAGTCTAGTTGATGCACGAGTAATGTAGGTAGGGCTACGGTCTCGAGTCGAATTGAGTGATGTGAGAGAAAGGCGCAGACCGACTACAGTCTACAAAGGTTCGTCGACTCGTCGCTATGCAATCCAGTAATCGATTAATGCCGTTTCATTCAGCGCTTGATAGATGAGATGAGATGAGATGCCATAGTGCGCCGCGATTCCGGGTGCTATAGGCACCCTTTTACGGGCAGTGGTCAAAGGTTTGACATCACAAATATTTCGTTCACGAATTATTAAATCATTCCAATTTCGCAGTGTTAATATCAGGCATATTGAGTGCAGCAGAAAAGTGTATGAGGACTGAGCCGTGCGAGAATAAACTTGAATAGTCAGATAATGTAATATAAACAAGTTTATAAGGGTGATCAAAGCCTCCTGGTTGTTATTCCAATTTGTGCGTCAACTTATTTTACTATTTCATATTTTTAGTTCTTTTGTTATTTTTTTATCAGTGACGGAAGCTAAAACTCACTGGAGGGAACATAGTGAACGAAATTTTTGCCGCTCTTTGTGCTTGTCTCCGTGACATGATTCTTAGTCGAAGAACTGGCTCATGCGTTCGGCAGCTTTGGCTACGTGAGTTGTATGATTTTTGCGTGGGGATAGTCCCATTCCGTTAACCGTAGCGAGCGATAGATTTTACGCCATTTTATTGATGCACTTCGACACCGCAGTTTTTGAAAGTGATCTCCGCTCCTGGCTGCTTGTGACGGCTACTGGATGCAACCAGATGTCGGTCTATGCGTCGAAAATTCAATCACCGAAGCATCGCTGTTCACGTCATTTCACTGCGAAGCTACGTTTGCCATCACCGATTCCGAGCCCGGCCACGCTATAGCTTGCTGCGTAAGAGCGCGGATTGTTTGCTGGCGACTCCGGATGACCTCAGAACGGATGATCAGGCAAACAGCATAAAGAGATATCATTGGTCTTCCGTTCTCTGACCACGTTCTGACCTTGCATAGTGAAGGCTGCAATCTGTTCCATTGTAATCTCAGCAGTCAAGTTGTACTTGTAGTAGCAAAAGAAACAATTAAGCAAAGATGTAGGAACGAAATACCGACATGCTAAACGACCATCCTTAAATTGAGCGTCTAAGACTCCCAGGCATTGACGCTAAATTGGGCACGAGCCATAATTACGCGACATATGCGTCATTTTGTTGGAGTTTTGAACGCCCGGTGATCTTAATCTTTGACCATTTGAATTGAAGGTCGACACACCGAATATACGGGTTCCTATCTTAGTGAACGTTTACACCGGTTTTCATTTTATACGTTTTTTTTTTGTTTTTAAGTTAGAAGCCCATACTGGACGAACGAACAGACAGACAGACGAGCAAGATGCGTTAATACATCCTATAGGACGGCAGCAGAGTAACAGCGGCAGAGAACATCACTCAACCGTGTTTTTGGTTCAGTCACTGGTATACGTGGTCCGGCACTGGCATCACCCGTTGTCGAGGAACACTGGCATACGTCAGTCCGATTCTCTGACCACTGACCGGCCACTCCCCATGCCGCTGTCTCGGCGTAATAAAACAATGGGGTGATGATAATGGACGCTCCAATGTCACGTAGACGCGGCCGACTCTCCCTTGATGTAAATTGTCGCACGCAGCAGCAGCAGCAGCAGCTGTAGGCCTATGTCTGACGTGCTTCTGCGCTTCTGCTATACCTCGACTGTCTGGCCGATGCATGGGCGCCCGCAGAAATTTCTCCAAAGATGGGCAAAAAAACTTGAAGCGCCCCACGACTGACTAAGGAGCCTGAAAGTGCGTCACAAGCTCCCCAACAGGCTCTGAGGCGGAGCGCCGGTTAAAAATGAATTCGGTGCATTTTAGCCTCAAAACGCTACTATTGGATCGATGGCGGTAAAGATCAAGCCAGAAATTTTAGTCAAAGGACTGGAACATTCATTTTGAGCTATCTTAGGTACGTACGTCGGCTTTGTTGCTGATAAGATAAGTGGAGACTTTAATCAAACAAACAGTTTTAGCGTTTTTTTGTTTTTTTGTGTGTGTGTGAGTGACACAAATTTCGGTGAAAGTAAGCCTAATTATGGTAAATTGGTTATTGCCACCTACCGCCGTTGATTATGCCTGTATTGTATTTTCTTGCTGTAATTAGAACACAGCTTAGCGAGCGTAGCGAGCGAAAAAAAGAATCCATTTTCAGTTTATTATAGTTCAATGGACAGTTGCACATTATGCATGGACGTGCCACACCTGTAGTAGTTCATTTAGATAAAACACGACCGACCTACTATTTTTTGCCTTTTCTAAGGGAAGCACGTACTTGCCACCCTTGCCTTCCCTCTGCGGGCGCCCATGAGCAGATGCGCCTTATCGACCGGCGTTGACAACGACCCAGCTCCCCAAGTGCACGCACACGACTCAGGCGCCTGTCTTCGTATAGCGCCGCACATCCTAGAAACTCACTAGTCTAGTCAATACCGATATTTGACGCTGCACTGACAGTCAATCGTGAGCAGAATTCTTACTTCGACTACAAAGTTTCGGTTTGCGGCACGTGAAATGGAAACCGACGTCGTGAATTGGACGACGAACAGTACCGGAAATCGTACCGACGTGCCGGACCGTTTTTCTTTCATCCTCTATCAGTTGACTGTACCCGTTCTATTCGGCGTTATAACTTTTACCGGACTGGTCGGTAACGGACTGGTGATCTACGTGATTGTGAGCAGGGAGCGCATGCAGACCGTGACCAACCTTCTGTTGCTGAACCTTGCCGTGGCTGATCTGGCGTTCGTCGTCGTCGTGCCACCGTTCACTGCCTATCAGTTGGCGGCCGAGTGGTGGCCTTTCGGTGATGTCGCTTGTCGTCTACTACACTATCTGGTAAACGTGACCGCCTATGTCACCGTCTATACTCTGGTTGCTGTGGCCGTGATGAGGTATATGACGGTCGTTCATACCACCCGCACCGCCCGGTACCGGACCCCGCGCGTCACCGTTGCCGTCGTCACCGGAATCTGGATCGCAGTGTCCCTCCTCAACGTCCCAGTCATCGGCTCGTACCGTGCGCGTCCGTTCGGCCCGGACGAGCTGCCCGACTGTGACATCAACAGCACGGAAGTTGGTCGGCGTCTGTTTGCCACGTTCTTCGCGTTCGGCTACGCTCTACCGCTGGCAGTCATTGGCGCGTTCTCAGTTCGTGTGTACGTCGACATACGACGTCAGCGTACCTGTGCCTCAGCAGGTGTCCGTCGCACAAAGTCCTTCCGCCGCAAGCAAGCTGTGGGTCGACTACTTGTGCTCGTCGTTGCACTATTTGCCGTGCTCTGGCTGCCCGTCCACATCCATCTGCTCGTCGCATACTTTGGCCACATCGCAACCGATCGCTGGTATCAGGTGTGTCACTGTGCATGATACGGGTTTGACTGAGAGTCGCTATAGTTGCCGTTCAAATTTTATCATGAAATCTACAGATGTTTCACGCTGTTTTTTATCTGTCCCATTGCTATAGCATAGCAAGGGACAGATTATAAAATCACTACTGTCACACTGTCACTCTGTCAGTCTATCTGTAAACACTCCTACGGCCGCAATTTTAATTCGATTTTGATGAACATTTGCACAGTAATTCAGGGCCAGAAAAGTAAGATCGAGTTTGTTTGGGATAAAAATCTGATAACTCCTTCCCCTATTTTACCCCCAATTTTTAAAAAAACAATTGCATTACGGCCTATGGAGACTTCAAAGCGGTATAACTCGGTCCCCGTAAAAGATAATTGTGCGCTGTGTTTATCTACCCCTATATTTTCGGTGTCGGGCAATCTAACAATGTTATTTAAATTTACCCTCTATCGATCCCTGTTGCCATAGCAATCATTCAAAAGTTGCAAAATTTTGCATTATAACCAATGGAGATTTCAAAGCGATATAACTCGGTCTCCGTAAAATATAATTGCGCGCTGTTTGCACCTACCCCCTATTTTCGGGCCCGCGCTATCCGATGGCGTCATTTGAATTTCTCCTTTTACGACCTTTGTTGCCATGGTAACGAATTTTGGGACAAAAATTGACTACAACTCGGCTCTGGTGAAAAATAATTGCGCGCTGTTTTCACCTGCACCCCTATTTTGGGCCCGGGCTATCCGATGGTGTCATTTAAATTTCTCGCCTACTGACTACTGTTGCCATGGCAACTAATTTTGGGACAAAATTGACTACAACTCTGCCCCCGTGAAAGATAACTGCTCTTTGTTTGCACCTACCTCGTTATTTTCGGGTTCGCGCTATCCGATGGTGTCATTCAAATTTCTCCTTTGCCGGCCCCCGTTGCTATGGCAACGAATTTTGGGACAAAATTCACTATAACTTGGCTTCCGCAAAAGATAATTGCACGCTGTTTTTACCTACCCCCTATTTTAGGGCCGGACTAAACAATGGTATCATGTAAATGTCTCCCCTGAAGACCCCTGTTGTCATGGCAACCAGTCGTTTTTAAGACAAAATTGTCTGCAGACTCACAAAAGCGTCAAACGCTGAAACGTAGCTGCTAGGCTATATAGCGTGGCAATGGGGCAGATATTTCGTTCCACAGAACGTATTTCTAGTTTAAAATAAATTGCAGTTAGTAAATATTCTTGCAAAGCCGGTTGTCTCGATTAAGCAGTTTCTTTACTGAATTATACGTATTAAAGCTTTCATTGCAACTAACGTTGAGCCAAACATTGAATTTTGAGTGGTAATACTTACAAAAAATCTGAGATAATGCTCATGAGACGCGCAAAAACCTATAGCAGTTCTTGTTCGCAGGTCATTTTGGTCTATCTCCATTCATTTCGTCGCAATTCACTCTTTAACAGCCAAAAATCGCCAAAAATCACTAAAACCCTTTATTTTTAGGCTTTAAAGTCAATCAAGGTCATTAATGTTAACAATCCTAAGAAGCCCGTCGCCAGTGTTTGTTATGTCTGTGCCTATCTGCAACCATTTTTACGTTAGACAAGCCAGCAGCTGATAAATAACCACTTTTTAAAAGGGGAACCCCTATTTGACACCCTCCTTGAACCTAAAGGGTTGGTACTTAAATTGCTAAAATCTACATTCAATGCTGAAAATTTCATACGCAGGTTGTCTTGGTCAATCTCCAGCCATTTTCGTGCAATTTACTCTTGAAGTGCGTGTCGCAGCCCGAAATTGCGAAAAATTTACTAAAACTCCCTATTTTGGGGTTCAAGGTCATTCAAGGTCATCGATGTTAACATTTCTAAGAAGCTCGTTGCCAGTGCTTGTTATGATGAGCACCATGTTTGTGCCTATCTGCAACCATTTTTACGTTAAAAGAGCCAATAACGGTATAATAACGCTTTTTAAGGGGGGTGCCCTCTTTCTCCCCCTCGTTCGTGGAAACCCCCTTTACCCAGTAACATGAAATTTTGTCACAAAATACAAGAGACTCTAAGCTATCATACGGTAAAAATCAGAAGTCTCTATCTTACCTGAGCTCCGATCGATACCGGGTTGTGACAGACACCAAGACAGACATCAAGACACCAAGACACCAAGACAGAATTACCATAGCTAATAGGCTACGCGCTATAGCTAGCTATGCTAGCTTTCGCGCGTAATAAAACGTTGCTTACAATATTTCTGTTGTCGCCTTGCCGACATAGGCCTTATCAGTCTTTAAGTTCGTTGTATCGCTTTGCTGTTTTACTCCCTCGCGTGTAGTACCCAATATTCAGTATTGCATATTACAACAGCTGTCTATCGTATGTGCTGATTTTGTGCTTAATTTTAAGACGTACGATAGTCGCTTAGCGTTGATGTAAGCTTATCAGTCAACTTATCGATGGAATAAGTTAAAGTGTCAAAGTAGCGATGTTAACTATGATCGTAAAGGTAAAGGTCTATTAGTTAGTGTCTAAAAGTAATAACATTAATTTGTGTAATTACAGTACTATTTCAAAATTTATTGTAAATATGCATTTTACACATGTAACGTTTTTCTGGTTTTTGCATTAAAAACAAGTTCTGCCATTTTTTCCAGATTCATGCAATATTTTTTCGTGTAACCACGACCTTGTATCAAACGTGAGTTTTGTTCTTTTAGCTGTGAACGTAAACGCACGAATGAGTGAAGTAGCAAACAAGCTGAGTATTTAAACTGATCTGCTTGTACATTTTACAAGAACCAGTAAGACGACAGAGGAGTGCTTGTGGTTTTTGCAGGCGCTGAGCATTGTCTGGCAGTGCCTGGCTTACTGCAACTCGTGCGTCAACCCGGTCATTTACAACCACACTTCCAAGGACTTCCGCGACGCGTTCCGCGGCACCTTTTCGTCGACCACACGACGTGACTTCAGCACTCGTGACGCCAGAACCTATGACGTCAGCACTCGTGGCGGCAGCGTCTATGACCAACGGTCAGCCGCTGTTGGTCGTCAGCGCTCGCTGAAAGCGCTTGATGCGGCGCCGCCGGCTGACGTAATACAACAGCAGCAGAAGCCGCAGCAGCATGGCGCCGTTGCTGATTTGTCTGACTGCTCGGACAGAGTCCATCTGGAGGGCTGAGTCGACACCAAGCGACAACGAGACAACGAAGTCCGATAGACTGAAGATTACTACGTGCCGCAGTGGACCGTGACTGTAGCCTATAGACCAGTATTATGTATACAATTGTCATTAGGTTTCACAAATCTCAAATCTGTTCTGATCTGTTGGCTTCGCTTAGCGTATTTTTTACGGTAATCGTTTTACATGACTTGTACGTAAAAAATCTACGTGCGTTACGCGTCGTCCGTTGTCGTTTTCTTCACCGCCGTTGGTTGCAGTAATTTCTCTTACCTGAGCTCAAACAAATGTGCTTGATACATGATCTGACGTGATTTTTGCCCTTAAAACGAGACTAATATAAGCTAGTGGTTCCGGATTTGTTTATCGACGTCATGAATAATATCGGGTGTCTTGCCGTGGGTGACAGTCTGCATAGAGCGGCTGCGGAATAGTGTGAGACTTTCTAAATATTATCCCCCAAAATTTTCCAAATATACAACATACAGTTGAAAGTTCAAAATTATTGTATTCTATTGTAAACCCTATATTGTATATTTTATTGAACATTACTGAAGTCGCATTTGAATACTTACCGTTTCTGTTTTGGAACATTGGTGTCATATTGTTATTGTTAGCTATTATTGGGTCTGTGTGTCATGTCTTGTACGTCAATGCTGCTATTTGCAGTGAAGTTCTTAGTATTTAAAATAAGTTTTTGAGTAAACTACTTTTTACGTTGACCGGTGGTTTCTTTCATTCTTTGCTTAGAAAACAGACTCGGGAAAATTTTTAATACCACGATTTTGATCACAAAATCGTATTTTTTGTATAAGACTGTTGATTTGCGGCAAAGCACTGTCGTAACTATTAACACCGTAGGACGATGAAAGACTGCAGTGCATTGACGAACTATTGCTTGATGTAATCTGTAAGTAGTAAATAACAGAACAATGTATGGTCGTCGTCATTGCGGAATACATTAATAGAGAAGCGCATCAACTGCTGCATTCGTGTTGTCCATCAAACTGCAGCAGCTGTTAAATCGACGATTACACGCCTGTTCACCGTGTATTAACAAGAGGATGCATCCATTGTCAGCGACAATGTCGGTGCGTTACTGCAGTTCTCGATCATTTATCACCCGCTGCATGAACAAATGAACTGACCGACTCCGCTCACAGTGAAACGCGAAATGATGGCGAGCTTCTAGGTCAAATGCCGTGCATGCTGACTGACAGAAATGCATTTGTTTTAACGTAGGCATATCGACTACACGTTTAGAGAATTTTATTGACGTTGCAGGCACATGAGTATGATGCGAGGTGCCGGATGTGCCGCCAATCTCATCGCTAAAGTTATCTATTTTTCGTCATTGCGCTGCAGGCTTTTTCTATCATTATCTCCCGTAGTCGTAACTCGCCAAACGCTCATTTTTCTTCAAAGCACTTTCACGCCAGCAGACGAGTGGAGTAGGAGTTGTAAAGACACACCGTTTTCACAACTCGCCTGAGAGGCTCAGCCGCCACGTGGTTGTTTGTGTGTTACTGCCAATGAATCAAGTTCCAAGGCAAGATTTGAAACTCGACAGCAGGCGGTTCGCTCTAACACAAGCAGGGATTGGATTTGTCCGTACGGGAACTTCCCGTTGCCCACTTATTCAGGACGGAAAAGGGAGGTCACTGTGTGAAGATGTACGTCACGCCCACTAGGGCCTGCTGATTTAGTTTTGTATGCAAGAAATCTTGCGAGATTGATTCAGTTGCCGTACATGTCCGGAAACTGCATGATTGCAGCGTTTGAGTTTGCGCAGAGAGAGAAAAATTCTTTCGTCGGGGTAAGCATTGCAAACTTTTTTCCACAGGCATCATCATCGTCTATGATTCTAAAATAGAACTATTCGGTTTGGTTTTCATGTCACACGTCTAGGCTATTGTAGGAGGTGGAGTTCTTTCACTAAGCTGCTGCAGCCGCATGTAAAGACTGTCCTATACAGGCCTAATAGCATCAGACTGCGGATGTAGGCCTATTCGTGAACGTTAATGCAAGGAAACGCCACCAACGAGCTAAATAATTGCTACCGACACGGCGACACGACGACCGTCGATGGTTGTTGGTTACTTAGTCTTGACTGCAACGAACGACAAAATATGGGGATCCAGCCTATGCGGTTGTTAGAATCCATTTGCGCTGTTGTCCTTTATCGACAGGACACTAATGCACTGCTTTAGTGGATCTCTATTGCTGACCGTATTTGCCGATTAACTTTGTCGGACTCCAAAAAAACTATAATTAAGATTTATAGACGACGAGGCGAATGCACAAAGGCCAGCAGTCCCATCTATCTTTCTCTAGTCTTATCAAACGACATGGAATCAGTTTAACATCGCCATTAGACCGCACAATGCCAAGTTTGCATTGTACACGGTGTCTCAAAAAACCAAGGCCACTTTTATTTTTCAATAACTCCCTGAAACATTAGCCAATTTTTATAATTTTTGGCACGCAATATTAAAAAAACTTAACGTTGATTGCTGCAGTTTAGCTTACCTCACATTAATGTTGTCGCTACACTACCTTGTGAAATGCAGCGGTCGAAGTTTGGCAGTTTACAACAATGCATTTATACTCTGTAATGTATGCGTCGGCTCAAACAATTACTGAGACCACAAAATCATTGAAAATTTGTTACGTATTTCACACTACTGACATTCATTTTAATACGGTACGTCGACGAACGCATCAACAGTGAGTAAGCTGCTCTGTGTCGCGCATTATTGAACGTGCTGTTGGCAAATGGCGCCAAAGTCCACCGCTTCCTTCGTGCTAAAGCAGGACATTTCGAGCACATGCTGTAATAAAAATTATCTGATGTAACATGTATGACGTTTTGAGAAATAATAATTTTTATTCGAGTATGTTGCTATTCAATTAATAATTTCTGAGTCGACGCATGTGCTACCCAGTATGAATAATTCATTGTTGTAAACGGCCAAACTACGACTTCTGCATTTCACAAGGTAGTGTAGCAACAGTATTAAGGTAAGTTGGACTAAACTACAGCCATTTAGGTCAAGTTTTTTAGAATGTTGCACGCCAAAAATTATCAAAATTGGCCAATGTTTCACAGAATTATTCTAAAAAACAAAAGTGGCCCTGTTTTTTTAGACACAGTGTAGTCTTGTAAAACTGTAACTGATAATCATGCGCTTTTGCAGATAATTTTCGGGGGTAAGGGCAAAGCTTTCACCTGTTTTTCTCCCTCACCATTTGTGGACCCGACTACCTACTTTAAGTCTATTGTTTTCCCAATTTTTTTACTGGCACACGTCACAAAATACAGTAATCACGGAAGATTTAATCACGTGTCACAAGTGTGTAGCTGTTTTTTTGCAAATCGCACCAACCAAAAAAAAAGCGCGGCATCGAGAGACCATGGACGCGCATGCATGCACTGAAGTAAACGTGACTGTAAGAAACAGGCTAATTTAAAAAACCAGGTACAAAAAGTACAAATTCATAATTTATTCAACACCATAAACAATCTTGTAACTGTGCCTGCTAATCATTCTTGCAATAATGTAGTCATATAAGCTTTGGCTAAAACAATAATTCTAATCATCTCAAAAACTCAGAAATGTGTGCAAGTTTCGGCTACGCACATTTCAGCAACGACGAAATGCGTATACTCGTATATACATGTATATTTTCTTAGCGGTAGCTGAGCGTATTGTCCGTTATAAGCCATAACAGGACATTCGGATAGATGCACAAACGACAAAGTTTCGAGGTGTCTTAGTGACAAAGACTTGTGACTGCACTAGCACATTGTTGCAATCATCACTTGAAATTACGAGGCGCGCTTTTCGCTAAATTCCTGATAGGTTTACTGCCCTCCCATGTTGGTTGTAAACTATAGAACACCTGCTAAGACGAGGACATTGTAGGTGTCGTTAAGCGGTGTCATCAGACTTTATAAAGTAATCCTTTCGCCAGTATTATATCCAGCTGCATTACGTGCTAGATGGACACTAAAAGCATTGCTAGTAACCTGTCATCATGTTAATTATGCACGATGTCTGACAGGCAGCAGGCAAGCACCTAAGTGTTCCTTCTGACTGAATTATTTAGTCTAATACATCTCCGTATCCCTTGACGCGATGACCTCTTAGGAAATCGTTTTTAAAAAAAACGCAAAGTTTTACGACTTGATAATTAACAAAAAAAGTTATAAAAAATAACTTGATACTGTTTTTGTCTATTTCTTGTTCATCAAATGTTTTTTTCCAATTTGTATATGCCGGGAATATAATTATCCAGCAGTCGTACAATAGCGTGGAGGCTTTTGCATCTGCCGGAATAATATTATAGTATTGGATCTCGCATGACTATGCCTTGTGCTAGTATTTGTGCAACGTCCGGTACTCAGATCCCTTGGGTCAGTGAACTCAGAT
>Ga0209671_1006635_pt1 | contig 11908 bp, 7 predicted proteins | sample WorMetHERISLAND2_2_FD_187401 | JGI IMG/M metagenome (GOLD analysis project Ga0209671, IMG submission 187401) | Marine gutless worms symbiont microbial communities from Max Planck institute for Marine Microbiology, Germany - Olavius geniculatus... | ecosystem: Host-associated > Annelida >...
GGACAAACTGAAGTTTGTCCTTACATTTTTTCATAAAATGTGTATACTATGGAGGCCCCGTGTTGCCCATGGGCAACAGTGCAGTTTGCCCATTTATAAATCTTGCACTAGAAATGAGTGTTTGAATTGTTGAAAGTTTGGTGTTAAACCTTGGGCTGTTAATTTAAGTAGCCTAAAATAACGTGCATGTCAGAGACATGGATGTAATAACAAATGCACTATTTTTAGCTGACATTGGTCAAAAATTGTGACTTTTGATAAGACAGTTGCCAGTAGGGTTTAAACTATTAACTGCTTTTTGTTCATAGAATTTTATGAACTGCAGCAAGTTGATACCACTGTTGTCAGTTGGATGTTTTTGCATATGGCTAATGTCAAAAACTGGGTGTACAAAACAAAAAGTGTGATATTAATCAACTTGCAGCCGGGGTGAAGTATTACAAGGAAATTAAACTTAACTTGAAAAAAAATTTACCAGACTGTAATGACTACCAAAAGTGCAACTTTTTTGATGCTTATATAAGTTTAAAAATTGCTTTTATAAAAAGTTTTTCACATAAGGACTTTTTATTTATTTATCTTTATCTTAAATGCTTATTACATCTGTGGTCTGATCTTAGTCTCCATTTCTGTTTTACTGAGAGATCTGACTTTAAGCCCAGGCCTGCACGTTGACATGTGGTGTAAAAAATTAACAAGTGACAACAAAAAATCATCACAAATCCCAATAATATCACAGTGACTTGGAGATGGTGAATGATGTTGAAAATGGCATCATATTTGACGAAAGAATGTTAGCGTGTGAACAGAATGCAAATACATGGCACGAGTTATGTCGTGGCTACATGCGCCGATTTTCTCATCCAAAGTGTCGCAGATTTGGGAATTTTGAATTTTAGGATTGTTTTTGTTTTTATGTTTTGTTTTCATATTTTTTATGTGTTTGTATATTTTCCTCCTGTTATTCCCATTTAGCATTAGCTTATTTTTGCTCCACCGTTAGGTCGAGTCTTTGTTATGATGTGTTTTCTGTTTGTCATTGTCATCTGTAACGCATGTATTGTGGCTAAATGGTAGCTCCTATTGTCAAACTGATTAACAATTGATTAGCCATGTGTGACGCCTCTTTGCTTGCAAATTTTTTTTGATCCAGTGCAAGGGAAACATTTTAAGTTTGGAGTTGACAGAGGTAAGGTATTAAAATGTACGTTTTTCAACCAATAGCCTACGTCGCCGTATCTCAGAAACAGTTGAGATAGGGCCAAGGTTGCTATTGATCACTACTATGAAGTTGCATAAGCTTTTTCAGGTGACATGAAAACCATCGACCTTGGATGACCTTAAAAGGTGATTATGCACTCTGCTATGCCGGTCGTGTGGTATTGTGGCTAAACGGTACGCAGGGGTTGGTGATGGTACCGCTGGATACGGCAATGGCAAGTTTTTATAGGCTGTTAATATTAACCATGTCTTTATCTGCAGCGGTTTGGTCGCAATTTTCAATGCAAAGTTTTTGTCTGCAGTCATCACCGACGTGCGCCGAATTACAGTATCATATCCTAGCATTAACTGCAGCGTCGTTCGATATGGCAGTGTCACCATAGCGTGTAACTGTTGGGACTGCAGTCACTCTAGGGAGTCTCTTTCTTTCCACGATCGGAAGTCGGATTTGACCTTCGGATATAGGAGACACGGTCGGCCCACCCTAGCGACAGCTGGGCTTCTTATACTGTCTTTTTTACTATTTCTGTGCTCTATGTGTATGGAACTAAGTGGTCTTAGTCGAATAAATGATTGAGTGATTGATTATTGGTGCACTGATTTGGTGCAGCCCTGGATGTGAAAAATGATCAGTGTGTACGTGCAAGCGCGAGGCGCGGATGCAATCTGGTACAGCGGCAATTGCTATACACGACGTGTGGCTGCATACACAGATGGCCGGGGCCGTCAGATCTTTTCACAGTTCACTCTACATGCATGATGTGGTGGTGGCCACGACGTCTAGGCCTAAGTCTTACAAAGGAAAACGATTTGTCGCTACGGTGCAATGCTTGCCAACGCCACTGCAACCCTTTGATGTTTGAGGAGATGACGGTCTAAAAAGCAACGACTGCTGTTGATGAATATCACTGTTCTGATGCCGCCCTGTTCGGAACGTTCTTCCAGTTTACTGAGTTTACACGATGAAGCTGGTTCCATGATCGTTCGTCGAGTCAGCTCGTCGAGCTAAACCCTGTAGGCTTAGCATAGGCCTAGTTCTAAAGCGCAGGGGCAGAGCCTCCATCAGGGCGATCCATGAGATTTGCGCAAATCCGAGCTTTTGGATGGGTAAGGGCGGGTGTTGGGGGTAGCGGCAGTAAATCGACAACCAATCGACCTGGATCTCCCTAGCTCTCAAAACCTGGCGCCGTTCCTAGATGGTGTATGTTAATTAATTAATAATCTGAGTGGCTCACTAGATGCGTTACCTATTCATTTGTGCTGCAAATGCAGTTAGCAGTTGAGTTGTTCGCAATTTAATCTATCAGTTAGGCCCTAATCCTCTGTATTTCAGTGTTCACGGTAGTTTATAGGCCTAAGAACATTGCAATTAAAGTCTAGCTAGGCTATAGGCATATCCCTGTACAGGTGCCACTGTAGGCTAGCATCGTGCAGTGCCGGCGTTAGAGAGTTGGAGCCCCCCCCAAAAAAAATAAGTGTGAGGCCTCTATAATAGGCGGAGTCCCCAGCGGGGTCCAGGGGCAGAGCCCCTAGTCAGGGGGTCAGGGCCTCCCTGAAGCTGAAACACTTTTTGGCTTTTTGGACGTTCACTGAAAGTCGCAAATTTACCCAGTTTTAAGGAATTTGAAACGCAAAAAATCAGATACAATTTATGTTGTCTTTTCAAAAAAATGATGTCTATAGGCACAATACGTCACCGATTAGGACCTACTGTACAATAATGAAAAGTAATAGACTTGTCCACTTTGGGTAAACTTTCTACATGTTTATTTATTTTATATTATGAATATATTTTTAACTAGAATTTTTTCACACCTAGCATGAGGCCTCTGAACATACGTGAGGCCCCCCGACCGGGGGGTACGAGTGGCCCTTTCGCCGGCTCTGGCATCGTGGCAAGGCGTGAGGCAGTTCCCCGTTCAGTTTTAGCCGGTTGGAAAATTTTCTCGTTGAGATTATTTTTCTACGCACGCAGTATGAGAATTTAAAGTAATAGGGGCCTACATTTTACAATAATTTGTTGTCGGAAACTTGGATCTGATGGGAAATTGCAACTTCTTGCCCCAAACTTTTATCTTACCACGCCGTTGCAGGGGCACCTATATGCATTGCACATCTGTGTACGCATTGGCAAATCAATATAGCTAATTTATGACAGACACATCGATTGTCTGATCAATACTTGCACAGCCGAACGCAATACTATTATGCTAGTGCATGCAGAGAAGATACTGTACATTCTCATAAATGTCTGGCGCGGAGAACCACCGTGTCACTGTGTAAGTAAGTAAATAAGTAAGTAAGTAAAGTGTAAATTTATATAGCGCATACTCAATCTGCACCTTTAACCAAAAAACTCCCCCGTATATTTTTACTTTTCCCCTATTTTCACTGGGCAATCTATACCCTTAACAAAACGTCTTTCCTATTTTTTATTTCCCCCATTTTTTTAAAAAGTCTGCACCTTTAACAAAAATTCCCCCTCCCCTATTTTTATTTTCCCCTATTTTTTAATTTGCACTTTTAACAATAAAACTCCACGCTATTTTTATTCCCCCTATTTTTTACCGGGCAATCTGCACCCTTAACAAAACTTTCCTTAGAGGGGAAAGAAGCCCCTTAAAATGGAGGGAAAAACTTGAGTCAGAAATTGGGGGAACCTCAGCCCAAAACTGGGGGAAGTTGCGCCAGATTTTGATTCCAGATTTGGAGAGGGATAGAAGCCACTGGCCATGTTTCTTAAACTTAGGCATGCAAAATTTCAGCGATCTAGTGCAAAAGCAACATTTTCGAATTCGTGTTTGAATGGAGGGGGTAGGAAAAATGTGCGTTTTCAATGGAAAACTGGCCATATGTCGGAAACAGTGAAAGATACAGCCATCAACAGGAAGTGATGGCATACGCTTTTTCAGATTAGATGAAAATCATCGACCTTCGATGACCTTAAAGGTCACTGACAACCAGTACGATCGTCTATCCTACCGACAGCTAGGTTTCTTGTTGGGACACTGGGTGTAGGCCAAGTTTCAGAGATCACCTATCTGACTTACTTTCAATTTTTTCTTTGGCTCACTTGCCTCCAAACTTTTGTCTACGTCGTTGGTCTTAGACTAAAGTCGCAGCGAAATTTGATCTCGCCTACTGTATATTGGAATACGAGTATTAGTACGCTATTAACTGGACACGTTGATCGTGATCGAAGAAAGTTTCCCTTGATTGAACTGATGAAGTTCGGGCAAACTGAGGGCTTCGGCAGCCCAGAGTGTCATCGTCAATCAGGCCCATTCACATTGCAGCGCATCACACGGCTTGCAATTTAGAAATATATGATTAGTTGTTTACCGGCAAACTAATTAAACTGCTCATACACAAGTACACGTAAGATGTAGACACGCGACAGCTGCGTCACAGTCATGACGTGCGGCGTGACTGCATGACTGACGGATAACAACAAGCTTAGGTTAGGCTGGCGCATACAATCAGTATAGACCATTCTGCAACGTAACGAGATGATGATTGTTATTATTAATCAACGGAAGAGTGAATGGAGAGCAAAGTTTCGGTGAAATGACGCCGACGAGCCAATGACGTCATCGGTCAAGTATTTCGAGTGCCGGTCGCTGGCTGAGTGTCGCCAGTTGAAGGGCTCAGCGCCTCGCTGTGAGTCGGCGACGCCAACGAGTACGACGGCCGGGCTCTCTTCCCACTTCTCTCTCTCTCTACTGGCCTACGGTCGCTGTTATTGACCGTAGCCAGGCGGCCTAGACAGACACACAGAGGCTGCAGCGCCTGTCAAAAATATCCGGTCCGGCGTTGAATAGACAGATAGGTACGGCACAACACGGTGTAGGTTGACGCCTAGGGAGGCTATATAACGTCGAGTCTCAAGAGTTTGTGAGTCGTTGTATTTCGTCGCGATATTGTCATCGAATTCTACAAGAGCTTAGTACCCAACGACGCAGGACACTGCTTATAATCGTTACTAGTCAAACTACGTCTGCACAAACACGCTGAGAATGAGCTACAGAGCTACCAAGTCCGGCATCGCTGCCGAGGCGCAGAAAAAGGTGAGACGTCGTCAGCTGTTTGTATAAGTTTGCAGCCACATCGCGCGCGTCTGAGTTCTGCTGTCTTCGGGACGAATAGGACGTTTGCTAATAGTAGTAGTTTTCTTATAGAATACAGTATTCTTAAGTTGAAATAAGTTTGATCGAAGGGTCAGTCTCACTCAGTCAGTTAGCGTGTTACGTCAGTAAACCCTCGTGTTACGAAAGACCCAGAACAGTGTTTGAACTGCCGGGATGGTTGGGGGGTTGAACCCCCAACTGTTTTCTCAATCCCCCTAACACACTGTCAAATTATGTACTGGGGGTCAGCTATATACTATATGATTTGTAATCACAGTTATTTTGCTCGGGCTCCAGTCGTTGAAAAGTCCAACCCCAGCTAATTTTTTTCTAATTCAAACACTGGCCCAGACTATCTTCTGCTGACTCTGACAATCTGTCTTGTGGAAGTTGTGGTAAAAAAAGAAAAAAAAACGGCTGTCGTCTTTTGAAGAGCAGATGATTTTTTTGCCTCGTCTTTTGCTGCAAAAACTGACGCGAAATTTTGACTGAATAGAACTTGACATAAGAAAGAGCAGCGGGAAACAGTTTTGTCACAGAAACAAACAGAAAAACGTTAAAGGTTAACATGTGATATATGTTAATGTCGGTCATGACACATGCAGCGCCTGTACGGTTGACTTGTGTATATTATACTAGGCCTTCACATGCAGGTAGATGGAGACTGCAGATGTGATCATTGATTAATACACCTGCAGGCGGGCGGTCAGGTAAAAAGCTGACACGCGGGCGGATGGCCGGAGATGACTCGAGTTCCGGTGAGATAAGTGAGTGGGGTATATTATTTACTCTACCCCCTTGCATGATTGTTCTGCTTCATTCCACTATTGAAACTAGGTTAACCTAGTTTTCACTATCAGCATCAGCGAATCGATGCCCGCTGTTGCAGCACATGTTACAGTGGTGTGGTCTCCATTCGTTCGTATGTAGGCCTATGTCACACTCGTGTGCCTTGCTGAAGCCGCTAGACAGTCGTGTAGTCAGCTACATATCCTGGTGCATCGTCTGTATTGATGAACCGCCCCAGACGACTCCACCAGGGTTTGTTACGACTCTTCCCATATATATAGGCTGAGGAGGGAAATACGCTTTGTCATTCCCAACTCAATTCGACGCCTCAGCCGATCCTTCTTGGATAATTTTTCGTGCACCGATCGATGATCGTACGGATGCCGTCATCTGTCACTAGGGGCAATGCAGCACTTGACTAAGGTTGACGTGGGAGGGGGTCGAGTCGATGTTTAGGACAGGAGGTTAAACATTAAATTTTAGAGGTAATAGGTGGGCTTGCGTAGTGTGTTCAATGGGGATAGACGTTCCTGATCTGCTCATTATTTTCAGCTCAAAATGTCAAACTAGTTAAGGTTCCGCAGCTGTAGGCCGACGGCTGCATAAGTCGGCACTGGGCTGGCGTATTTTCCTATAGGCCTAGTTTTAACCCACTACTTTATTTCTTGAACGCAGCCGAATGTCGCTGTCACATGCTTTATCGTTACCACGAGTTGTTTTTGTGGCGTATCTAACTAGCGTACAGCTTTAAGATGGAGCTACACTAGGCTGCACGGCACTTTAGCTGATGGATGTGCATGACTTCACAGAGTCTGGCGAAGTTTTCTGCGTGACGACAGTCTTCATAAGTATAGTAGACAGTAGACATGTAGGCCTAATTTTCGTGCTTAAGATAGGCTGCGGTTAATGTCATATTTTGTGCGAAAGTGCCGATTGATAGAGTAGACGATTGCTGTGCACAAGTACAGGCTACCGCCCACTCTCATGTCTTATGCTGTTGTATTTAGCCATATAAAACGTACTGGCTTGTAGGTCCCTACAGCACTGTTGTGTATAATCAGCACTTGAGGCGTTATCGCCAGCGACGCTGTTATGTTTAGAAAACGTTCGGTGTCTGTCTGTCACATGTCAACGTCGTATGGCTCCAGTCCCCGTAACCAATTAGTATGTCTAGTCTATACCGTCGCATACGTAGCGACCATTGCACGTACTTTACCGTCTGCATTGCATTACATAGCTCTGTATAGGCCTACACTAAGCAGCGCTGATGTGCGCCGCTATAGGCCTATTGCATTGCAGAGGTTATGTTGGTACGAGCAAAGCAGTTTTAAAATATTTTGCACAAGTTTTGTTAGCTGGCCGTACTTAAGTAACGGTCGAGCTGTTGGCATGGTTGTCGTCCGTCGTCCGTACGTCTACAACGGATGTATTGTGGCTAAACGGTAAGTGGTACGTGGTCCGCGATGGTACCATAGGATCGGGCGTTGGCGACTTCCTATAGGCTGTGAATATAACCATGTCTCCATCTGCAGCGGTTTGGCCGCAATTTTCAGTGGAAAGTTTCAGGATATACAAGCTAATAGCTTAGGAAGAACTGTCGCTGACAACAATAGAAATGAATAAATGAATAAATAAATAAACAAGATTGCAGGTTATAGATAGACTAGGTCTATAAAGCACACGACGGTCGACAACGTGAGCGTTAAACGAACTCCGATGTTTGCCAATTTAGATCCGTCAGTGGGCTGATCGGTCGTTGCAGTGAGACAGGGCATGTATAAAGCGCAAACCGCGAAATGCGAAAGCGTGAAATCTGTCCTAGAGTAAAGTACGAAAGTGAACTTGCGAAAACTGCAGTGCGAAGACGTGTATATAAAAGGCGAATAAGAACAATTTCGCATTTTCTGTTTCGCCTTATATACGTACGCAATATATACGCTATAATGCAATGCGAAATTCGCATTTTGTTTCGCCCTTTACAGTAGAACATATTTCGCGCTTTCGCATTTCGCAGTTAGCAGCGAACGAGGCAGCAAGCAGCAGCTGGCTGCTGCTCGTCAGATAACACGGAGCTATAAATAATTGCTTCTACTTCCATTGTCAGAAATGTCGTTGCGTCCAAAAATTGCGAAAATATTTACTAAAAACCCTTTTTTTTGGGGGGGGGTTCAAGGTCGTTCAAGGTCATCGATGTTGATAAATCTAAAAAGCCTGTCACCAGTGTTTGTTATGATAAGCAGCATGTCTGTACCTATCTGCAATCGTTTTCATATTAAAAGAGCCAACATTCTGACATGACAACATTCTGTTCTTGCATAAGATAGGTCAGAATAACGTATTTTAGAGGGGTACCCATCTTTGACGCCCTCGTTCGAGGGGAACCCCGCACCGAGGGGCACGAAATTTTGTCACGAAAAACTAGAGACCTTGGGGCAGCCCACAGTGAAGATTTTGTGATTTTAGCTTGCACCGTTTTGATACAGTGCCCGGGTGTGAGGGACAGACGAACAGACAGACGGACAGACGGACGCCTAGACGATGGCTAATACGCGCGAAGCATTCTGCTGTCGCGCATAAAAATCAAGACGGCTTATTAGAAGTCGCCAGCACCCTATCCGATAGTACCGTCGCCGACTCCTTACGACTTACCGTTTAGCCACAACACATCCGTGACAGACAGACAGACGACGGACGGACGGACGACAGATGACAACCGTCCCATAGACGCGCTATACAGCATAGCTGTAGCACGTCAAAAACCGACAGTATGGGAAAGTAGGCCTAACTAAAAACACAGATTTCCACAGAGGCTGATAAACTTCGTTGCCATTAAAAGTTAGTAGGCCTATGCTATCAGCCACGACTGAAATTAATTTAGGAGTAAGACCCAAATTCCACTACCTCGTTGTCGTGGACTTTGTTATACTGCATACGTTGCACGATAAATCAAAGCAAGTGGGGCTAGGGCGACGGATGGTGTGTGATATCATGCTTTCTGCATGCTTTCTGATATCCGATAAGAGTACTACAACAGATATTGCAACTGATGATATATAGAGCATCAGCAATCCACATTCAACGTGCACCGAGACCGAGGCCGCAGTTGACTTGCGCGGGTCCACATAGCACGGCGAACGGGGTGTTGGGATGGGCGGTCTCAATAAATGCCGGGGGGGAAGGCGTCAGCTTTCATTGACTGCAGTCCCGACGCCGGACACACGTACACACAGACAGACAGACAGACATACGCTTTTGCTAAGATTAATTTGCTTTGCTCAGTTTTAAAGAGCTGTATCAGCGACAGCTCAATAAAGTGGCCATATCTCGGAAACGGTGAGAAATGGGGCCAAGGTTACTATTAGTCACTAATAGTAAGTCTAATATTGGCTTTCAAATGACAAGATAATCAATGACCTTGGATGATTTTAAAGTCACTGACAACCAGTAGGTCTACCGTCGGCTATCATAGCGATAGCTGGATTTCTTGTTTGGTTCTAAATCATGCGTAGACACTGTATACACGTGCGATGTGACTCGTTTGTTGTCGGCATGCTGCAGATCGAGGCGAACTTTGACGAGCAGGAGGCGGCCAAGTGTTTGTACTGGATCAAGCTGATGACAGACGTGGAAGGGATTGCAGGAGACCTGGACTCAGTGGACGGCTCGCACGACACGTTCTACCACCTGCTTGGCGACGGCCTCGTGCTCTGCAAGTGAGTCAAGAGTCACTCGTCACTATATAACGACTTAGTTCATTTTTGGCCGACTGTTAAGGTCGTCTTTGGTACGATGTGCCATCTGTCGTCGTCTGTCTGTAACGCAAGCATTGTGGCGAAACGGCAGGTTTTATCGGAAAACTTATTAGGCTTACGCGATTAATTAGCCCGGTGTCACGACTCTGCGTGCAGAATTTCAGCTATATAGTGCGAAGGAAATTTGACGAGTTCCTATATAGTTTATCTCTATCTGCAGCGGTTTAACCGCAATTTTGAATGCAAAGTTGCTGCAACAGCCATATCACCCATGTGCGCCTAATTACTATATCGTATTTTAGCGTTGATTGTGTCGTTCCATACGACAGCGTCACAATAGCATGTATGGGACTGCAGTCAATCTGGAAAATCGCTTTCTGTCCGCGATCGGAAGTCGGACGCTGGCCTTCGGGATATAGGCGACAGCTGGGCTTCTTGTAATCATTTCCTCCGCCTTGGCCGCTGCTTGTCCACTGTCCAGTTGATGTGTCACAGAAGAGACACAGTCTGGGGCAGATAATTGATAGTGGTGGCCTGTACATGGTGTGCTAGTAAGGATGACGCATGTTCTTTCTGGAACGGCGGAAACTCGTATAGTAATTAAACACCTGAATAAACGGCTGTCGTCGTGTGACCGCATGCTCATTCAATGACTCATTCATTCATTCATAAAATAACCGTCAATGCTGTTAGCCTATACAACAGCATAACACGAGAAAGCTATTATGCAACGTTTTCGTCATTAAGTTATTGTGCCTGTTTTCTGGCTAGGAAAATGGATATCCACAATTTGTATGAAATGAATGATAGGCCTACCGCCCCCTTCTATATAACCGAGTATCGTTATCATGCATGCATTTATACTAGCAGTACTGAGAGCGCACGGGGGATTTTACAATGGGGTTCCCTCTGACAGCAACCAAACACATTTCGCTGCATTTCCTACGCATTCATTGGAAATTTTATTTGCTGAGTAAAGTAATCGTTATCGTTGTGATGTTGGTTGGAGCAGACTGATAGACAAGCTGAGCCCGGGCAAGATCAACTGGAACGACAAGACGTTTCAGGTACCGAAGATCGAAGCGATGAGGATAATGCGGGAACGCGAACGTATCGCCATGTTCACGAAGCTGGTGCAGGAGTATGGAGTGCCTGACACAGCGACGTTCCCCACAGAATCCTTGCACGAGAAGGGAGCACTCAACCTGGCGCAGGTCTGCGTCTGTCTACGCACCCTCGGCATTCAGGTATGACGTCAATTCCAGGCCACCGCTCTCTAGCGAACATATCAGAGGATGTAAATTTGCACATTTGGTTAAATTCGCCGTATTTTTCAGAAAATCTTTGATAGCCCGTCCCGAAAATGAGTTTCAATGCACTTAGCCTACGATCTAGAGGTCGTGGGTACGACTCGCTATCAGGGGATTACTTGGATTGGTGACTGTCTGCGGACAGGTAAACCATCCGGATATATCAGCAAAACCAGCAAGGTCACCTCAGCTTACCGTCCCTCAGGGGTAGGCCTCGAGTACCGGCTGTCTAGCTGGGGTTAAGGCGGGGCGCGTTCATCTTTGATAGTGTATGTCACACCAAATTGTTACAGAAACTTTATGGCTATAGTATTGCTGGTAATTTACATCGTTGGATTGAGTCATTCCTTACTGATCGTACTCAGTGTACCCGCGTAAATGGTCACTCATCATCTATTTGTATCACTAATCAGTGGCGTTCCACAGGGCAGTGTACTGGGCCCCGTATTATTTTTGTTGTACATTAATGATCTGACTGATATTTTTCCATCTAGTGTTTTTTCCAAACTCTTTGCAGATGATGTTAAACTGTACATTCATATTGATTCTGATGCTGATGTTGCTGTATTACAAGACTGTCTCACTTTATTGGAGAAATGGTCTGTTACATGGCAGTTAAGCATTTCAATCAAGAAATGCAGTATTTTAATGGTTGGTAGCGATGGAAGTGATGCTGTGTATTTTTTTAGTGATCAAGCAATTGAATCTG
>Ga0209671_1006636_pt1 | contig 11907 bp, 7 predicted proteins | sample WorMetHERISLAND2_2_FD_187401 | JGI IMG/M metagenome (GOLD analysis project Ga0209671, IMG submission 187401) | Marine gutless worms symbiont microbial communities from Max Planck institute for Marine Microbiology, Germany - Olavius geniculatus... | ecosystem: Host-associated > Annelida >...
ATACATACTGAACCAGGAGAGTAGCAGTAGTTAACGCACATATTTTTTTTACGTAGGCTACATAAAGAAAGCAAAATTCGATAGATTGCAGACACTCTCCTTGCCGTGGCAAACACAGCGCTTTGAGTGGCATTTTGACGTCGCCGTCCGCAGCTGTTTCTTGAGAAGTTGAGACTTGAGACTTCTTGAGACTTGCCCTTTGTTTGACATATTATTTAAGCCTATTAATGATAACACAAGAGTATGGTATTTAATGTTTGCTGCACTCTTTCACCATGCTGACACTGAAAATTATGTCAATGTCTAGCGCTCGATCGATTCTCGTGTAACAGTATAGTGAAGGGGAAACGTCCGGGAAGGGAACATGTCCAGGGGGAAATGTCTTACGCCTAGCGTCTATCGTGCTTGTTCACGTTGGTGGATGATTGCTTGAATACTCTCAGCATTATATGCATGCCATGCAGCTGTGACTAGGCCTGCAGTAGGCCTACTGAACAGGTTGACTATACCATTAGGCCTCTACTGTGTGAGAACCGTACATTTGTACGCATATGACCGTAGTTATTTCCTTATTTCCGTGTTTAGGCTATTACTTTCAATTTATTTATCGTTTATCTGTTTTCTTATGTTACTTTCGTTATTTTGTTGTCAGATTTAAAGAAAGTGAGAAGTTCAAAACGGTTCAAGAAAATTGGTGTTTTGAGTGACTTACATTACTCGACGGAACTGTTGTTACTGGCCGCACTATCATGCAGCAGTGACAAGTCATTGAAAGAAAGCTGCAAAGATGACTCATCCGTTTGAAAATAGGGCAACATACGGAATGACTGATTCGCGTCGTTATAGTAAGATTATATTTCATGTATTTTGTTTTAAAATTTATGATATTACATTGCTTAAATTTGCTTCATTAAATTTACCTTTTAATGAGGATTTCTAGTGTATGATTTGTTTAGTCCTAGGTCTAGTCTTAGTCTTACTTTTAGTCTATTTAGTTCCCTTATTTGTGTTAATATTTTAAATTGTATTTTTCGAGTTGCATTTTGTGTTTACTGCTCATGTTGTGTACGTATTTTATCGTTATCGTTATGTTATTGCCACTATGCCCTATTGGTGGATACTGGAACGAAAGAAACGTCAAAACGGACGGCTACCTTGCGCTGGACCTGTCAAAGTGACCAAGAGATGGTGGACGGCTGGAATATATGTATAAGAAATCTCACCTGGCAACAGAACGACTACGACTATCACCTGAAAACAACCGAGTTGGACGGAGGTGCGTTTACATTATAACATACTTGTGATCGTATTTTATTTAAACGCTTCTCTTTGCTGACTTGGATTATTTTCAATATTTTAATACAACAAAGTATTACGTATTATTGGCTTGATAAATAATTGTAGATTGTGTATGCCCATTGCCCATCAAAGAATGGTGAACATTATATCACATTTACGTGTTGAATATGCAATTACGCATCGTTTACATGTTGAAAGGTAGCAGTGTTTAGTGTTTTTTGTCTATCAGATGTTGTAACATTGCTGCGTAAAAATAAAAAGTGAGAAATTTCCATTTTTGTGCATTTTATGTCATTTGTGGATGTTTAGTTATGAATGAGTACCCAATTCCATTGGAGTTTCGACCTGGCAACAGATATGAAGCGACCGTCTATGGATATCGATATAACAGTAGTGGCACTGAAGCTGTGTGCGAAAAATCCGTCGAGTTCAGAGCTGGTGAAAGTCAGTAAATGCTTTCTGTTTTCGTAGCCTAAGTTTGTTGCCTGTAAATGACTACTCGCAGCATTAGCTGTTTTAGCCGTTGCTGCAGTATGTGCATGCATTGGACCCAGGCATTGACGCGTTCGCGACTGATGCAATTATTCGACTGACTCGATCGTCGGCGCGTAGCATTTTTACGCGCGAAAGCAGCTAGCCTACTGCTTTAGCACGTCTTGGCCTTCGCAGTTCTGTCCGTCTGTCCTCTGTCCGTCTGTCTGTCACACGGGTGGATCAGTCAAAAATGGTGCAAGCTAGGATCACCAAATTTTCAACGTCGGCTGCCTGGAAGTGAAAGACTATAGTTTCAGGAACTGTGAAGCTTTTCCATAAACTCGAAAGGGGTCACCCAAACGAGGGCGCTAGATGAGAGGAGGTAGGAAAAATTTGCGATTTTCAGCCAATAAGTCCCTGTATCTCATTAACGGTGCGAGATAGGGCCTAGGTTACTACTCATATTAATCACTAATAGGAAGTCGTACACTGTCTCTCGATTGCCACCGAATTCAATGACCTTGAATGACCTTGAACGTTAAAATATGGTTTTTATGGATTTTTTTGGCGATTTTGGGCTGCGAGACACATTGCAAGAGCGAATTGCGCTGAATTCACTACAGATAGACCTGACAAGCTGCGTATGAAATTTTCAGCATTGAACGTAGATTTCAACCGTTCAAGTCTCGATCTTCTAGGTTCAAGGAAACCTGCACATGACAGCATCAAAGAGCGGTATCTCTTAAAAGTCGTTATTTTACCTCAAGTCTACCATAAAAACGGTTGCAGATAGGCATGGATATGCCGCCTATCACAACAAGCCCTAGTGACGAGCTTTTTAGTCGGATCAACATTGACGACTTTGAAAGAGCATGAGCTCCAAAAGTAAGGGGTTTCATTGTTTTTTTGCAATTTTCGGCTACGCCGTGCACTTCAAAAGTGAATTACGATGAAATGGCTGGAGCTAGACTAAGGCAATTTGCGAACATTAACTGCTGTAGGCTTTCGCGCGTCTCATGAGCATTAGCTCTAATTTCTTGTTTTCCGATGGCGGCGGCGTGACGGTTTTTCGATGGCGATTGCGACGCGGTTGATTTGCAAATTTCCTGGAAGTGATAATTCTGGACATGTGTACGCTACTGACCATCTCTTCGGCGTCTTCGCTGTGTTTGAACTACAGGGTGGGCCAAAAGGAAGTAAGGTATTGCACTTTGTGCATATCTTCACTAAATATCGATCAATTTTCACAATTTTTCCACCAGTAGACTCTGTAAGAAATTTGCTACTCACTGGCAGCACGCCACACTTATTATGTCGCTACATTACCTTGTAAAATATAAATATCCAAAAACGTACAATGTCTATAGATGGACAGAAGGTCTAATGGTAAATTTTTAAGTATTTAACTTAAATGTTTAAATATGAGTTATAGTGTTCAAAAAATTAGAGGAAATATTAAACATTTTAAAAAATAATTTGAACGATTTTACTGTGTATTTATTTTCAATGTACACTAATGCTGACTGATGGCTGCAATCTTGCTCAGTTAACTGCTTGAGCATAGAGAGCAATGTACTTCAATTGTGTGGCCCTACAAGCTGTGCGCTATTTGTTTAAAAGACGAAAATTTACTCCGTATGTACATCTAAACTTTTTTGACACTTCACTTACTATAACTTACGTTTAACATTTTACTTAAATACTTTAAAAATTTACCACTCGACCTTATTACCATCTGTAGATATTGTACGTTTTTGGATATTTATATTTTACAAGGTGGTGCAGCGACATAATAAGTGTGATGTGTGTGCCACTGATTAGCAAATTTTTTACAGAATATTGGTGAAAAAATTGTGAAAATTGGTCAGTATTTAGCAAGAAAAAGAAAAAGTACGATAGCTTAATTTTTTGGCCCACCCTGTTATTTAGCCAGTCACCAGTCGATCTCTATAGGTCTAGCTCCTGTTATCATCATCTTTCTCTTCCACACAAAAAGACCAGTCTCTCGTTTTTAGACTTAATGCTAGTGGACTACTTAGAAATACTTTCGTAAGTGAACAAATGTGTCGAAAAGAAGGAGAACTGAACGCTAAATACGATGGCGGCGGCGTAGAAAAAATTTTTTACGGCGGCGTTACTGGTCAGTCGACGTCTTTGACGACGCAATGGTAGCCTACCGGCTAAGTCGGGGTCTCATATGTATTCGCCAGCAAGTTTTTTACGTCTGATTCTGAACATACATAGGTATGGCAAAATATTCTGCCAGATCAAAACGTTCATAGCAGTGCACCCGAAAGTGCCATGAGGCAAACATGCATCAGTTCGACAAGGTTCTCTTTGCGATCTAGTCTAATCTCAATCTGAATTTTAAAAAAACATCTTTTGCAACTATGCCAACTAACGGTGGGTTCTTTTCGTCATTCAAAGTTTTCTTTGATACAGATTTGTTGTTTGTAATGTCCCTTTGCGATTGTGTGTGCAGTGCTGTCAAAGAATGACGTCATTCATCTGCAAGATGCTGCAGAATGGTTATTGCACGACTTCTCGGGAAAGAGATATTATGAGTGTAACTATTTGTATAGAAATAAGGCAAAGAAATATTTTGATAAAATATATTCCAGTTGTGATGGTATTATGGAAACGTATCTGAAAGATGCCAGCGGAGATGAGCGTTCGCCAATAAACGGTGAAATCTGCGGACTGTTCTTTTGCACAAGTGTGATGGACAATGGCGAGCCCTTTGAAAAGTCTCCGTTCGGAGACACGCGTCTGCTTATCCATGCAGAAGAAGTTCTTAAGTTAACACCAAACATGTTCTTCGCTGATTTCTACTGCATGCAGTTCGGTGAACGCAGCACTAAGCATCACGTGACAATTGTTCTCACGAAAACCGGATCAAGAGCAGATCAGTTCTGCAACAGATGTCTGCCCAGGCTTGATTTGGAGGCCAACCCTTTTCTCTACAAGGACGCAGGTGATCGCATTTTCGTGTCATCAGCTTCAGCTCTATTTGTGGATGTTTTCGTCACAGAAGACATCAATGTTATGGAAATGGAAAAGAGAGGAATTGCTTACATGCGTCGTACTGGAGTTTGTGGTTCGGGAACAACATCCCAAGGAGGAAAGTTGGGAGTAAAAGCAGCGAACTGTAACAAGTGCAATTTATTTCCGAGTTCTTTGCAAGCTCACGAGCTTTGGGGCGATGAATTATATTAAAAGAATACGCTGGATTGCCGGTTAGTTTGACATTCGGTCATTTTTAGCTACAGACAATGACACCACTTGACTTGTCGTCATTTTTATGACAGTTTAACGCACTCAGTCTCAGATGATGGAGTGAATATATTACCGAACCCAATGCTTGCTTTGTGTATTTTCTGTTATTGTTATATCATTGTACAACTATAGCCTATAGTTATAACTGACTATCAACGTAGCCAGTGGCGTCGTGGTTTAAAAAAGTAGGCTGGGCATGAAGTTGTAATTTTCCAACAGACACTGCAAATTTCCCACAGAGGAGATTATGGATGCTTTATATTTTAATTCTCCTCTAATTTTTTTAAAAATGGAGGTTTTTCGATGAAATTCTTTTATTTTAGACGGAAATTTTCCAACAAGATTTGCAGACAATTTTTCGACAAGCTAAAATTTAAATGGTGAAGGGACAATCGACCCTTGCTCCCTTTCCTTCCCGGCCATGACGCCACTAAAAGTAGTTGTCAGTGATGCAATCCACTCTCCGTCTTCTGTGCTTGAATGTGTCCTAGCAATCTGCTGACTGCATGACACAGCTTAGCTTAGTAGTGTTGCTGTGTGGCGTCTCAACAGGCGTTTGGCAAATATTATTATAAAATACTTTCTGAAATTATTTATTGCAACGATGTTACATACAACATTAACAGCGCCAAAATATGTTCAGTTTGTTATTTCAGAAAATGATATATGACTGGACCAAACAGCAGTCTACCGTTGTTACGGTTTATAAAAAATCTGCACGTGTGTCTATTGATTTTCCATCATCGTAGACTGCTTTAATTATTACTTGTTTTGTTAGTAAAGTTATATTGCTATGAGTTTGACTTTGTGGTACATGTATTGATATTTATAATGATTTTATCGATGCTTCAAACATTCGCGTAGGCTAATTCGCTAATTCTGCTGTCTCTGTGTTTGCCAATATGTAACGTTGTCATAGAATAGAATTTTGGTTATGTATACGTGCTTGAATTGTGAACCAGTAAGTGTATTATTGTGCATTTTTCAGTGATTTAGTACTTGAGTTCGACAATCAAGTCCAGTTGGATTTCAGTTCTTATTTTCAAGAATCATGCTCGAACTTTGACCCAAACCCATTGGGCTTAGACCGAACGCTTTGTACATAATTGCGCCGTACTAATTTTTGTATTGCAATTAAATGTTTCGTCGGTCTAATATTAGATTATTGTATAGATTTAAGTTCTTTAACAATGCTTTGAAGTTCTGGCAGCTTGGTGTTTTTAACGTTTTAATTTATTATGCCGTTGTATCTTGTTGCATGCTCAGATTGTAAATAATGAATTTTGCAAATATTCTGTCTCGTCGAACTCATTCGACTCTGTCTTGGACTAACTGCTTTTATACATATGGCCTCCGGACCAAACGACAATCCAGGCTATGACTGTTACCGTTTATGGAATTCTTGGTTGCATGTTTATTCGCCTGAATGCATGATAGACTTTTTGTATTTTGCTACTTGCTTTCTCACTGGAGTTATACTGTTATGAGTTTTGACTGTCTTTTTATCTATCGTATTACACTGTGTCCGGAAAAAAGTAACCCCCCCAAGACATCGTACAATAGAGATGTCACATCTGAACAAATCTAAATAAAATTTCGTACACTTTATCCCAAATAAATTGCTTAAGCGATCACTAAATTTTCTTTAAAATATCATTTCTTAGCGGAGTTATTAGTTGTTGGATATCTGTGACCTTCCACGGTCCCACCCGGTACTACGGTTATCTCATTACGTCCAACGTTGGTGTGCTTACTTACTTCGGTGTGCGCGGCACAGTACCCACCTCCACCCACTGTACCGCCTCTACCGTGGTGGGCCGTGGACCTATCTGGTGTCACATCTCGTGGCCACAGACCTGCCCCGGCAGCAGATACTTTCTGGCCCATGGTTGGGTGGGAGTTCTTACCTGTAAAAGTGCTCGGCAGAACTCCGCTTCACCAAAAAGGACTTTCTTGGTGTCAAATTTGGGTGCTGGATGGGAGTCTTCCACGTGGGATCACTCCACACAGTGCTGGTTCGCAACCAGCTAAAGGCCTGGTGGTGAGGAGTGTATTAAGACGGACGCAGTCCGCCGCGTACTAGGCCTAGAAGATATATTTGGTGTTTTTGTTAGACAAATTGGTGATTTTTGGTGTGGGTTCGGTTTGGTAACCTAACAATTTGGTGCACCTATATCCCCTAGTAGCGGACAATCCCCGCCACTTCTATCACCTAGCTAAAACAGACTTATCGACATAACCTTATGACAGACGACAGACCTACTTTTGGTGCTCCTAACTAGACCTTTACTTACGTACTTATCAATACGCTTTGGCGAACGACGACGACGACGCACCTAAACCTAGTAGGGCCTACGCGTTGGTAAACGAACGATCGACCTATGAAAAAGAAGACTTTTGATATACGGATGGCGGTAATCTACTGTCGGATAGTTTACCAATCTCACCCCTTGGTGCCGGACCGGCCAGCAGTAGATGAGCCCCCAAACACTTCAGTTTCAAGTCTTTGTGTATGACATCAGATCTAGACCAAAGACCTGAAACCGAAGTTTTTAAAATAATATTTTTCGACGAAATACGGTGATTGTTTTAGCAATTTATTTGGGAGTAAATGTACGAAATTTTATTCAGATTCGTTCAAATTCGACACTTCTGTTGTACTCTGTCCCGGGGGTTACTTTTTTCAGGACACAGTGTACATTTGGCTAAACGCCGAGTTTTTTTGGCTGAGTCTGCTTAGAACAGTGATACGTAATCTTTTCTCTGTCGCTCACCATATAGTAATGTAGGCTCGGTTATGTTTCCTACTAACATGTGAATAATGGAAAATAAATTTGTAGCTGACATTATATTAATATATAGACGACTCCAGTGAGCTAGATGACAGTGACTATAATATAGTGGTTATATTTTTATTATTAACATTATATATTGTATTTAGGCCTATTTTACGTGGTTCTGTATTTCTGCATGTCTTGTGAATAAACGTATAAATTTTATATTGTCTTTTCTGGAATAAAAAGTGTGATGCATGCTGAGTTACTATCACATTGTGCGCAAATTAGGCCTACGTTAATGGCACTAGCTGGCCTTTCCTTCTTGACGTTCCGAGGGGGGGAGGTGGAGGAGCAACGTACTGTTCCATTTGTTCCAAAGTCCTACTATTACCGTAGTTACGCGGATTTTTACCAACAAAGTAAATATGTAGGCCTACTTATTTCATGAATAATATGCAATTGGAAAAGATACACAAGAAAAAAATTCGTAAATTGTAGGCTAGCCTATTTATTAGTAGAATCAGTTATATCGTGATACGGATATACACGTAGGCCTTTGTGCCTGCATCGATGCATCCGTTTATCTACATTCTGAGGTCTACTGATTACTGATTTACATCAGGCATTGGCAAAAGCGCCAATGCCTCATGTAAATAGGCTAGGCTATAAATGTCGTCGTCGTCGCATTCCATTCTCAGTGATGAGGGTCTGAGATCACAGCTAGAGTGAGCCAAGGTTCTCCGAAACTTCCCAAAGTGACTGCATGCAGTCTCGTACACGCTATGATGATGCTGGTATGTCGAGCGCTACAGTCAGCGTTAGCAGTGATGCGGTGCCGCTGCAGATAGAATAGCCTAATTCGCCGTATTCAACTGCACCATCGCCAAAACCCCCTACGACGTAAAGCCCTACCGTGTAGTCACAGTACCGCACGATTGGCATAACAGAGTGCTTAATGACCCTTTAATGTCATCCAAGGTCGATGGTTTTCGTGCCATCTGAAAGGGCTTGTGCGACATTTTGTTGGTGATCAATAACAATTGCCAATTGGCCCTATTTCTCTCCGTGTAATAAGCTTTCCAGTATTAGGACCTACCGTTTAGCCACAATATATACGATACAGACGACAGACGGACAGACAGACGACACATATTGTATCAATGACTCGACCTTATTAACAGCGTTCATTTCACTCTTTGGCGTCGTTGGCGCTCGTGATTGTCGCTGTCACTCGCAGTCAGGCTCAGACTCAGAAGGTCAATCCTGTGGTTTTTGATTCGCTACAGTTATAGCCTATTACAGTCTGTCTGTCCGTACGTTCGTATGTCACGAATGTATTGTGGTTAAGCGATGCGAGTTAGGGCCTAGATTGCTATTGATCACTAATAGGAAGTCGCATATTGCCTTTTAAATGATATAACAATCACTGATTTTAGATGACCTTGAAGGTCAGTACTGCAACAAAAACTGCATAGGCTGTATAGCGTGTCTTCCCTAGCGACAACTAGGCTTTTCTGTATTTTATTTTATGTATTCTGTATTTTAATTTAATTTTTTTTTATCTATGATGAGCAACATTCTATGTTGGCACCTGCGGGAGTAAACAAACATGGAGGCGTTTGATAAAGAAAGCGTTCCGAAAGATATGCACGTGAAACCACCCAAGACACTTTTGCAGGTTGCATATGTTGCTAATAAAGCATCTAAAGTAATTTGTTTACGGGACTGGAATAACCATTTAATGCTTGCAAAGCTTGTCCCCACAGTCTGCAGACTGTAGCCATGCATTCGTCTGCACTCTGCATTGGTATCGCTGTTTACGGAAAATAGTCAAGGTTTTGGAGTCATACAGGTCGAAATAGCTCTACTGCCATTTTTTTTCAAAATAGGCAACGTAAGAGAAAAGGTGGAAAACAGTTATGGCAGAATTATGTAGGGAAATGCAACAGTGATGTGATTCGGTCTAGGTGCATGTGTGCAATGTTGCATCTAGCATCTTCGACGTTGGTGAAACTTCTGAGCTGTATGGAGTGTGTTGTTTAACGATTCATGCATGACAGTCGCATCAGTAATGGCATAAGGACAATATTGCGTGACTAAACTGTGCCTGTCAAGTGATGCTATTGTAGACAGCAATCGCCAGTCGGCAGTCACCCCAATGTGGCACATACACGTAGTCAGTCTTGTTATCTGTGATTTTTGCACCAATCATTTATAACACATTAGCTAAATTCGAATAATTTTATAGCTAAATTTGAAAAAATTTTTATTTGCTTGTATACTAGGACTTGCATTTTTATTATTAACATTGCTGCTTGTTGTTCAGGTTTCATATGGTGCAATTAACGTGTCACCAGGAGTTGTATTGACTCCAACACAGGTAATATAACAAGCCATAGTCTAACTACAGTTATTCAAATACTGAACTGATTGTATGCAATCTGTTGTTTTTGTTGTTGATGATACAGGCATATGATATTAATGTCATATAGACATGTATTAGATAAATTATAGCTGATCTGTAGAAGAATATGTGAATCTGTGTTGTAGATAATCTGTAGACTTTAATCACAAGTTCTAATATTATATTGGATATGACTGATTGGTGCAGGACTTTGATTCATTTGCAGTAAAAATGTAAAGCTTGACTTATAAATTGAAAACTGATTCTAAGTAGTGCATCAGCAGCAGCATACACACCATATGAAATTACTCCACTGCTTGCAGCCAGTTCTCTCTTACTATGCATTTTTGTCAGGTTAGTTTTTATTGATTTAAAATTAACACATTAAAAGTGTTATGTTATCATTTATAAACTGTTGTGATCATTCAGTAAATTGGTGTAACTGGCAGGTGAAAGACCAGCCAAGCCTGACCTGGAGTGCTGATGCTCATGAGTACTACACATTGGTTATGAATGGTATGTTTGCCAAATTATTACAAAGCTACATGTTTTCACTAGTGCTGGTAACGAATAAAATTATTTAAATACTTAACTTTTTGAAAATTAACGATTAATTAATCGTTAATTTTAGTTAATTAGATTGGATGTGCATGCTGCAGAGGATAAACCAGGGAAGTGTTCAAACCATGATAAGCGAATGATTTGTTGCAAATCATACAGAAAATGTTTTCAGTAGAATCAACTGTACCGTCATCGCAGAATTTAAATCCAAAATAATCAGACATACTACAGAACTGCCAACCCTGTGAAACAAAAAAAAGTGAGATTCTGAGGTCAAAAATAGGGAGAAATAGTAAGCATTTTTGCGACGCACAATGATATACATATGAAGAGTTCTTGCCTATTTTGGCCCATTGTACCCAGTAGTCCTACAATGAGAACACTGCAATAAGTTAAAGTATTAAATGCGATGAATAAAATTGAGAGAAACTGGCCCAGTTCATTTACAGGTATGACGACATGCTGACAGCGGGGTCATACTAAAGAGAGCGCGCAGTGCGATCAGTGCGCACAGCCGTTATCTGTGCGGTGGCCGCCAGCATGTGACGTGCGTGCACGGCGGGATGAAAGGCACAGCACACACGCACGCACGCACGCAGAACGTCGCATGCCGGGAAGCAGTCAACAGTGCGATCAGCCAGCACTGCTGCTTACGTAGTAACCAGTGATTACTAGGAAGTGCGAACGACCGTTACTACATGCGGGCACCGGACACCAGCATGAAGTGGCAGTACTGTGAGAGTCAGCTTCTCACTGTGCTGCTGTTCCTGACAGCACAATGCATACACAAATAAAGCGCCGACTTCAAAGTACTTTAAGTGTGGACCAAGCATGAATGAAAAGCGCACATAAGTAAATCAGAAGCAGTAATTAACTGACCACAAACTGTATATATAGGCTGGTCATAGCAGTCATTCTTGGTCTTTCTAGCAAAATAATGCACAGATCTAAACGTGCTAGAGCATACTGGCCATGCAGGGCCTATCTGCAAGAATGCAGTGCAGTAACAGAGCTGCTTCATACCCCTTAGTGACCCTATGCATCACAGTATTATGCCACTGACGACAACAATCTCCTGCTGTGCGTGTTCTGCTTGCCCCCCCCCCCCCCCCCCCC
>Ga0209671_1006637_pt1 | contig 11907 bp, 5 predicted proteins | sample WorMetHERISLAND2_2_FD_187401 | JGI IMG/M metagenome (GOLD analysis project Ga0209671, IMG submission 187401) | Marine gutless worms symbiont microbial communities from Max Planck institute for Marine Microbiology, Germany - Olavius geniculatus... | ecosystem: Host-associated > Annelida >...
TATAGTTTACTGCTCAGTTAGCTGACAGCCAGTCAGATTTTGTTCAGAAACGCGCACAAACTTAACTAGCGAGTTACAGTTAACAGACGGTTTGCTAACTGATCAGTTAACTAAAAGATCCAGAAACTGGCCCTTAGACATAGTAAGTAGTGATTGACCAATGCGCAGTTTTTGCAATGAAGGGTAAATTTCGGGTAGTTACAAATCTGTGAGTTGGATAGTTTTATGCAACATTTTTCACTGATGACTCTGTGTATGCTAAACGACATGTGGAGCTACAACAGTGGGTCTGAAACAGTTGCTTGCAACAGTTTTGTGATGTTACGTTTCAGGTGATTTGTGGAGCTACAACCGTGAGTCTGACAGTTTTGTCGTATCCCCAATCCCCGATGTATCTGTCCACAAGTTGGACATTGCGATTCACCGGTGTATCATAGTTGCCAGTGATGGCATCTGGAACATGGTATCGGCTGCGGAGGCAGTCGAGTTTGTGGAACATTGGTTGCGTCGGCGGCACAAACTGCCTGCACTTGTGAGTACTGGTACCAGCTTCTTGGTGATGTCGATCTCGCATGAGTACCGGCTTAGTGTTTATGATCATAAGTTGGTTTGCTGTCAAAATGGTCCAGACATTCGACTGGTGATCAAAAGATCCAGTCAACTCAGCCTAGCCATCCCTCTGTGTGTAGACAAAATGAGTATTAGTGAAAGCCGAGGTGTAAACAGACATACCATGTGACGCAGTGGCTCTGTATCCGTAGTCTGGCAGTGTAAACTGGAGTCCAGCTGATGACTAAGAAAATGGACAGCAGCACTGCTATTATGCCTTTTACAGTCCAATGTGGTGGGCTTTATTAGGTTTTGCAAAAAAAGGCCCAACTAGAACCATATCTGAAATGTCCATTGGCTGATTCATCTGTGTCTTAACTAAGTTTGACTTTCAGTCAGGTCGCTATCGAGTGATTGCTACTTGAATTGGTGACTGACTGCCAGCGAATGCTGTATAACCAGCATCGAAGTAAACTCGGTTTTCCATATTTCTATTGTAGGTAAATTGATTACCAGTGTGCTTGGCTGGGGTTAAGGGGGCATGTTTACCTTTGTCAGATGACAGGTAACACTGAGGGCGTGTTGCACCAACGTCATTCATGATCTTGGTTCAGCTGAACCTAGATCAAAAGTTGAACCAAGTTCATGCTGAATTGCGTTGCACCAAGTTGAACTCGGATCACCTGTGGTTAGGGTTCGATTGTATGTTTACTGTAGCAGCGAGACATCACCACCGAAAAATGCGATTTATTCATCCATTTGTTAATTTATCGAGCACAAAGAGAACATAAAATGAATTCAGTAGAAATCTAACATATCCAGATCATCAGTATAATTGCATTAAAAGTCTTACAATTTGATACAAGGAAGTTTTTTGGACAAGATAAGATTCGAATAGGACAATTTTTTATCTTGGAAAAAATTTATTGTATAGTGCGCATGTGTAATCGCGAGTTGAACCGAGGTCAAAATTTGATCGGTGGTCAGATGGCAGTTCAGAATTGAACGGAGATCAACGCTTGAACTGCTTTGGTGCAACGCAATTTATGGCTGAACCAGGTTTAAATTCAGATTTGACTCGGGTTCAAAGTTGAACGATGTTGTTGCAACGTGCTGTCAGTGATCCCATGTGACAGTTGACAGCTGTTAGCTTTTAGATGTGTCTCCATGAAAGCTATCACACCCTTCAACCTTTGATGTGTGAAATGAGTACCTGGTACGTTGGGATCTGAACAGTGTAACAGGACAGTCTTGAGACAATGCATGAAGACCAAGAGTGATGGCGCAGGACAGATCTATGCAGTGTGCACAGCTGTTTTGCTAAGTAAATTTCACGGCTCTTGGCACATCTGTTCAGTTTTTTGGCCATGTTCATTTTATGTTGAATCTCAGACCCCGGTTGGCCCAGTCCCGCAACAGCTGGATTTTTACGGTCATTGTTGAAGTCAGAAATTCTGCAGCCGACCACATTTTCCATTTCAAAGTGAACTTTTATAAATTGACGGAAATGGATTATTGCTTAAGAACAGAATGGGCAGACTTGGGTTCAAGGGCAGCTGCTAGTATTTCTTGTTAGAAGCCTTGCTGCTTGGCTCACTGGTTCTGATATACCATACTGCACACAGCTGCTGTTATTATTTCTCAGCAAGTGACTGATGTATTTATTGATTGATTTGTCAGGAGAACACAGATTGTGTACATGCATGTGTGCGTGTGTTAAGGGCAAGGACGTGAGTTATCTGAAGCAGCCGGCTGCAGGTCTGGTTCGGCTGGCTCTGGACCGCTGGCAGCTCCGAGGCATGCGCGCTGACAACATCAGCGCCATTGTGATCCTACTCAACCCCTCTTCTTCCAACAACGATGACCTCCACCAATCCGTCGACATTCCGCTTCGTCGGGATTCAGTCCGGCCTATGAAGGATGTCCTGCAACGGATCCAAAGGACTCGAAATCCACGCCATCGCATTGGACTTCGGACTGTCCTGGGAAAGATCTGTCGGCTGCGCGCTCAGCGGTGCGTCCTGCGGTCTCCGCTCGGTGCTTGTAACAACCAGCGACTTTTCGGCTCTCGAGATTCTGGCCTCACGGCAAAACCGGAAATCGACAGAGTGTCTGAAATGCCAACACGACAGATCTCAGCTCTGCAGCAGCCTGGCAGGGATTTTACCACTGCAGCAAAGCCAACTAATGACGAAATGTTCGGAGCATCGTTACAAGGGTCTATACAGCGGATTTCGACCATACAGAACCCCGTGGATTTTACCATCGAGGAAAAACCAACAGTCAACAAAAAGCCAGTGCCACTACCGGTCATACAGCAGCTGCAGGATTTTACCGCGGAGGCAAAACTGACAAGTATTTCTGAAGTGCCGTTGAAACGGCATTTTCTGCTACGACGACATAGCTACCAGGAAGCCTGCAATGATTCCTATGATAACTTGGTCGCAAAAGCTTCAGATCAACGGCAGCAGCTTCGGGTCTTAGTCCGGCGATTGACCGCCAATGTCTGCCAGCTTCACAGCTACAAGGGCCTTTCTGATAGCACGGTGGCAGCCATCAATGCCGAAGGACCGCAGCATATCAGAGATGGTGGTGTGCCACTTGATGCTGATGAAGATGGCGATGTGGTAGTGGAAGATATGATGCTGGGATTGTCAGAGGAAGGGCTTGTGAGTCGTGGTATGGAGTCTGGTCCCATGCAGCTTTTGGGGAGCAGTGCCGATGCCAGGTCTGGAGAAGAACAAGAGGCAGATGAGGATGTCGGTGTTGATGATGGTTGTGGTGATGGAGTCATGAAGGAATGGGATGCTCCACACTATCGGTCGACTGTGGATCTGTGCAGTTTCCCCACAGCTGATGAGCCTTGGATTAAGGGCTGAAAAACCCGGGTTTCGAAAAGAAGCCAAAGCCGATGAGTTTTATTGGGTTTTGGGTATTTTGGGTTTTTTATTTAAAGGCCTAGCATGAATTGTAGCTGAAAAGTTTGTTGGTTGACTCATCTGTATATTTATTTATTGGCTTCCCGGAGCATAGAATATCCAATAATTTCAAATATATTGGTTTGGATCTTTCAAAACTTTAATGTAATTAAATATATTCTCAGTAGCACAGCAAAAAAAACTACAATTGGATTAGCATCATCTGAGGTTTTTTGTGGGTTTTAGCGGGTTTTCTAGGCAGAGTTACTTAACTTGAAACCCACCCATTTTTGGGGGCAGCTTTCTGGGAAGTCTCACCCCTGCTTAGAATGCATGTAGCACATAGTGCCTTGCTTTATTAGAACTATTTTCTAGGATTTTTATGGCCATATTTCTAGCTTTTATTGTATGACTGTTTATGACTGTTGAGCTGTGCAAAGTGGGGGAGGCTTGTTGAAAGCTGAGTATCAGACCCCCATGGGGCAGAGTGTTGGAAGATGATGTCATCCTTTTGGTAGATGGGTTTGGGTAGGGTGAATTTCAGTCAAAAATTTTCAATTTTTTGATCTTGGTATGATATTCCTTCATTCGAGTTTTGCCACCATTGAATAATGAAGCCTATGGCAAAGCTGCTTCTTTATTACAGCATTGTACTGTGTGTTTTGATCACTGTTGTTATGTTTACTTTGTATAGGGCTGCCAAGTTAAATTTTCCTCCCTTTCCCTCCCCTTCTGTTTCCGTTTTTCTCTCTCTTTTCCTTCTATTTGTATGTGCGAAAGCAGCTACTGCTTTCAGTGCATCTTAGCCATCGCAATTCTGTCTGTCCGTCTGTCTGTCATACGGGTGGATCAGTCAAAAACGGTGCAAGCTAGGATCACCAAATCTTCACTGTCGGCTGCGTGGAAGACTCTAGTTTCAGGAACCGTACAACTTTTCCATAAATTCGAAGGGGGTGACCCCGAACGAGGGTGATAAATGAAAGGAGGTGGGCAAAATTTGCGATTTTTGGCCAATAAGTCGCAGTATCTGAGTAACGGTGCGAAATAGGGCCTAGGTTACTATTAAGGAAGTTGTACACTGGCTCTCGATTGGCACCGAATTCAATGACCTTGAACGCCAAAGTAGGGGATTTTATGGAATATTTGGCGATTTCGGGCTGCGACAGAAGTCTATATCATTCGCAAGGTGGTGCCACTCTACTATCGTTATGCGATCTAGATAGAGCATTCGGTATTTGTATCTTAACTTAGCGTGAACACCCCAATTTTCAGCTAAACTACTGAACCATAACTGCTATAGGCTTTCGCACATCTCGTGAGCATTAGCTCAAATTTCTTTTGTTTCATTGCTTTATCTTCATCTTTATCCTTACATCTGCCGAGGTGTGCTTTGAGCTCCCCAACTGGGGTCTGGGCACAGTTGCATCCAAAATCAAAATCAGTGCAATTTAGTCTTAAAGTGTGAGGTCTGGTGGCAACAACTTACTTGTTTTCCTGAGAATTGATTGACCAAATTCAGTGCAGCTTGAACAGTACAGAAAAATCGGGACCAAAATGGTAGAATTCGTGGTCAGCAGGTGACGAAATTTGACCTTGCACGAATGAGCGGGTGACGAGGTTAATTCTTAGCAGTGTTTGATATAGTGTAACCAAATATTGCTCAATTTGAAAAAAAAGAAAATTAATTTACTGGCACATTTGCCAGAAAGTTAGCAATACATTAAGCAATGACTGCAATCTTAACATTTTCAGGACAACTTTCAGTTACTTAGCATTTACTTCAGTATGTGTGCTATTTATTGCTTTTTGTTTTATTTACGTACATATGTCTTTTTGATTTTGTACTGCATTCTGCAACACATATTTATGTTTCCTATGAAACAAATGATTACCCTTGATAATCCTAATTCTGGTTTCATGTATTTGTAATATTTTTCTTGGATAAAAAGCTTAGTGAGTCAATTGAAATACAGTTTTGGAGGGACCAAAGTGTTTCACTTGTCTTTATATTTTTATATGTGAAGAAACTATGTCTATAGGTGATATCTTTGCTGAATTTGTATGTTAGGAATTTTTTTACTATAATGTGAACTGTGAAGTAGTTTGTATCCTTTGTGTGTATTTTAGATGGTGGTGTTATTTTAGCATTCATTTCTGACGAGCGGCCCCCCTGTCCTCCAATAGACAGCATTATCACATTGATGACCGTCTGGAGGATAACAGGGAAGATTATTAGAACTACCATTATGTTAATTACATATGCACGCATATAATGGAGTTCTTACAATTTTAGGTTAACCTCATTTTTTGTGTTTTGTGTTTCTGTAAAGGTTAAACTTTCTGTTTATTGCAAAGTTTAAACTTATCGTTCCATTATTGTGTTTGTGTGCATTCTGCCTGATAGGTCCGTCCCCGAAATGACCTATACTGTGTCGGGTGGGACGTTAAACCCTACTCATTCACTCACTCTGATGAGCGGTTTCTTAAGGCATGTACAAACCAGGGTTGGCATTTTACCCGGGTAAAACCAGTTTTGCCCAGCCCAGTGGGTAAAACCTGGTTTAAACCAGTTTAAACCGGGTAAAACTTACTCCGGGTTTCTCGACTTCTGTTCGCGGCTATAATACACAACATAGTGCATCGTACATAATTCTTCTCTGCAGTATGAAGTGTTCACAAATAGATAAATGAACAAATATACAAGCAGTATGTCAGAAAAGCATACCTGTGATTTTCTTTAGAATACTATCAGAGTTCATAATTTGATGTGGCCTGTTGAGCTTTTGCTAGTTTGTTATGTGTTAGCATACAGATTACATTTCAGGGCTTTCCATGTTTAATTGTTGATTATGAGTACTAATTTAAATTCAAACTTTGGTGCTAACACAAAACAGACTACTTTGCTTGCTTATATACTAGTTGTAATTAACTTGTAGCCCAAATTTGTCAATTTTTGATGTCTGTAGGACAATATGCTGGTCAAAAGGTTTCAGCTATATTTAGTTAAATTTTCTCATTTTCATTATATTACTAAGGCATGTTGCAATATGACTTTGTAATCTCTGCTTAGTGGATTATTTGCATTTTTCATAGCTAAGTTTTACGGTAATTAACATTGCACAATGTTCATTGTAGCTGATTAATGTGTGTGCATTTTTTTCTGTCATAATGTTAAAAAGATTGTTCATGTCCATAAACAGATCTGTCAAATATCATGACGAATGAATTATGTCATCACATCAAATTCTTGCCAGTAAGCAATTTTTATAAGTTTATAACATAAATGGAAGCAGTTAATATGCTTTTTGTAGTAAAAAATAAGTTTTGTCCAGTTTTACCCACTTTACGTGGGTTTTGCCCTACCCGGTTTAAACTGCGTTAAACCGCGGTTTAAACTGCGTAAAACCGCGGTTTAATCCGCCAGTGTGTAAAACTTGTCATCCCTGGTACAAACGGACAGAAATGAACTGAAGTTGCTTTGTACACTTCACAAAATCAACCGAACTGCGCTAACGCATTACAGTTCTGTTAAGTTCGCTTGCTTTGTTCTGCGTGTGGAACTGATGGATTTCAGCTCAGTAACTTTGTTTCAGTTCAGTTTAGTTGAGTCCCTCTGTACATTCCTTATTGCAGAGCAATATTATGCCTTTCATGTAAACATTGATGCTTATATTTTCCAGCATATGTCAAGCCATTGTAATGAATTTTATTATCTCCGCCAAGTGTGAACGTAATGAACATTTCTAGGAGATTATGAGATTGGTCGTTCTTTGTGTCCATCGTTTTATCATCACCTCGCTTCGACCGTGAGACACAATGGTGGCGCCCTCCTGTGAATACTTCTACATTTTACAATAGTAATGTTTAAATCACTTCGCTTGGCAGAGATATGCACTCTCGTGTCATGAGCGCCTTCTAGTTTGGTCATGTTTTTACGCATTGCACATGCAACAATTTTAATGACCATTTTGCACCAGTTTCTGAGTGCCTCGTACAGTTTTAACGTACGATCTTTTAGTATTTCTGCTGTGGTTTATTTGTAACATAATTGAACATCCTGACGGAGTTTTTATATGCAATGAACTGTGGCCTTGTATAGGTATTTTATTGTCTGATAATATTAATTTGTGATTCTTTATTTAATGCAACCTCGATGTCAGTTCTGTTGGTGAATATGCTTTGTTATCACAACATTGAATGACAACTTATTTTAGATTACATCTTGAGAGATGGAATATTTTGGTATACGAGGTAGTGCAGTGATTTTCAACTGGGGTTTCGTGGAACCCAAGGGTTCCGCTAGCATCTGTCAAGAGTTCCGCGGCTGGTCAGTAAAAAAGTTCTTCAAAAATAACTTAGCGTGCAAAATTACGTCAGACCAAGCCACAGAACTACAACTAAGCACCAAATACTTAGTTCGAAATCAGCGCTTCTAGACGTCTATTTTTGCATGGGCCATTTTTGCATTGAACAATGAACACTACTAACGTATTAGTGCTAGTGTTAAGAAATCGTTTGTCCGTTTATTGAAATAATTTCAATTCCTGTAACGTTCTGTTTAAAAGATATAGAAGCCTCAAACTGCAGCGTAGTTATCCAGGGGTCCAGACTCCTATAAGCTGCCCGAGGTCGTCCATGTAAGCGTAAAAAATCTCATGATATTTTTGGGTTAGTAGATGGAAACTAAACGGCCGTTGGTAACCGCCTAGCATGGATAAATACAATAACGGACTGCTGTCTATGGATGGAAACAAATTGCTAAATAATATTGTCTAATACGGTCAAATTAAACAAGTCTTTTGCCTGCTGCTTTATTGTCAGCTTTTGGAGGCTTTGCCCCAGACCCTCACAGGTTCTCTGCCTCTTGACTCCGCTAGAGACATCGGTCCCCAGACACTGCAAAACTTTCAGTTCGCCTTCCACTTCGCCTATTCCGCTGGACAGATCATTGCATGGGGTTCCGTGAGCGATCTTCACAGTTACGTAGGGTTCCGCTGCAGCAAAAAGGTTGAAAAACACTGAGGTAGTGTTTTGTCTGTGAATTTTATTTCTTTGGTTTTTGTCGCATTTTTATTGTGCTCTTTGTAATATGCTACTACACCGTAATTTATTTTTCATTGTAACTGGCATGCCACAGTGATGACTCTTGTTATGTAGCGTTAATGTGATTGCTGTGTGTCAGGTTAATGAATTACATGTGTTCTCTCTCAAAATAAATGGCTGTTGTCTTTTTAACAATAATGTTACACTGTGATTCAGAAAGCTTCCCACTTTGTTATTGTCCATATCATTGTTATTGTCTAAATCTTAGCTGATTTTCATAATTTAATTTTTTGGTGGCACACTGTGTGGACAGTTTGCAGTAGAGCGATTACTGAATATTTCATCACACCCTAGCTGTGTTGCTACACTATTTTGGGAAATATTATTTTTGAAATACTACAATTTTATAAAAACATATGCAGAAACTTGTCTTCTAAAACAATGTTTTATCAATTTGCATACAAAAATTAAATGTTGTTTTTAAATACATTTCAATAGACTGAAAGAATTTTGGTTAAGATTAGACAAAGACAAAGTGGGTATGCTTTTTGAGACACCGTGTACTTAATTCACCGGGCTGGGCCAGTGCTATGAGGTTCAGGTATTCTTACACTTTTTAAAGTTGTAATTTTCTTGAGATGTGATAACATCATTTTCAAAATATTTGTCTACTACTACTACTACTACCACTACCAGGTGGCCCAAAGAACGTTTCAAACGTTTGCATGCGTTATTCAGCCGATTGGTGGAAATGAATCAAAACAAAGCATGTATGTAATGACGTAACATCTTCGAATTAGTCTATGTCTAGGAATTTTCGTTTAAACACTTCTGTATTAGCCCTGATACAAACGAAGTAGCATTACATGCCATAATGCAATATTTGCAAGCGGTTCATCATTTAGGCCCTACGTTGCCGCTCGTAGGCTACACAGGCTACACCAGAACGTCACAGTAGACTTAATCATCCGTCAACTGATCAGCAGAAAATGTGCTGAATAAGTCCTCCATTCTTCTTTGCCACTCTTGCTAAACGCCTTTTCCACTACAATACGGCTTTTCTGATTCTGGCAGTCTCATGTTGACATCATGCCATTTGTCTATGATAACATTCGTTCTAAAGATCTTTGCTGTTTGCACACGGATCACGTTTTCCTTCATAGACAAGTTCTTGCAAGCTATCCCAAATTCAGTAGTGTAGGGGATTCAAATCTGTTGAACGTGCTGTCCATTCTTGTGAGCTGATGAAATCGTGTTGTGTCGAAGAAAATTTTGAGTCGCTTTGATGCATCAAAGTGACTCAAAATTTTCTGGGCCATATATCGCTGAAACGCTGGCTACATAATTGGATTTTTAACTCGCTTTACATCGTTAAGTGGCATTCAGTGGTGTCATTAATGACGTCACTGAAATTTATGAGTAAGTAAGAGTACATATTGATCTGGAAATGTGCAAAAGGAAATTTATCTTCATGAAGTATACACACCGTTACACAAAATTCAGGACGTTTTTATTGGGCCACCTGGTACTATAGCCACTGGCCAGTGTCCATTACTTTGTATATCTCGTACTCTGGGTAGAACTTTATAATATGTATGTAAAACAAAAAAGTTACCATTTGTATTAGAATTTGTCATAATTAATGTTGATAAAATAGTAGGATTATATAGTGCCACAGTCAGTTCACTGCAAGGAATTCAGATGCTGATTGCAGCTCAGAAACACAGGGCATAATCTGTCATGTGTAAAAATGAGCGTTACTTGAAAATAAGTTGGCTCAGGAATCAATAATTTATAAGCCTAATCTCGAAAACAGGATCCCGGGATTAAGATTTTTAAAAATCCTATAGCAGTATCCCAGGATTAAGAATTCAATCACTGTATGATAATGATAATGTCAAACAGTGTCAAGTTGCAGCGGAGCGGAGTTGCAGTTGGAGCGGAGTCTGTAACAATAAAATAGAGTTGCAATAAGATACCATACAAGAAAGCCCAGGTGTCGCTAGGGAAGACGCGCTACAGCCTATACAGTTCCTGTTGCAGTACTGACCTTCAAGGTCATCCAAGGTCAATGATTTCCATCTCGTCTGACAGGGCGTATGCCGCTTTAGTGATTATTTAATAGTAACTTTGGCTGTATCTGTTACTGTTTCCGACCATGGCCATTTTTCGTTGAAAAACGCACGCCTTTTCCTATACTCCCTCCATTCAACCCCCAATTTCAAAATGTTGCTCTTGCACTAGATCGCTAAAATTTTGCATGGCTAAGTTTACGACACCGGGTAAGTATTCATGTAAAAAGTTTTCCCTAAGACCTACCAGTTAGCCAGGGTACATCCGTGAAAGACGACAGACGACAACACCGTGCCAGGCATAGCTGTAGCGCGTCAGCCTACATAAAATTATACTTCAAGTCATACAATTTATATAACTATATACGCGCCAAATTCAATCACAAGATTGCAATAACTATCAGGAACAGTATACGAGAGTCTAAAGCCGTGCAGTACTCGAATGGTCAATTTTGCGAATAGCACAGCCCTAAAGTTGTGATTAGCAAACCTGCAAACGAGCACTAGGGCTGTGCAAAGTACTCGAGTACTCGCATTCACAATCCGACTCGAGCAATAACTTTGCAATCAAGCGCTCACGTAAAATATTATTTATTTTTGCTTTTTAAGAAAAATACTAAGTGCAATTTTAACTACAAATTTGAAAAATAGCAATTAAAATGTGTAAGTTAATTATGATTAGAAATTAACCAAGTTTAAAGATCTACAATAATAATCTAAACAACTTAGATTTTGTGCTTGCAACAACTAACAAAATACTTATATGTTTTTTTTGGTAATTTTGTGCCTGTTTTCTTCGTACGAAAAACTTAACAAAATTTAACGTAAAAAATCTTTAAAAAAAATTTAAGCCATAAGTAGCAAACGCCTGCCATACGTAAGATATAATCAAATTTAATGAGAAAAAATCTAATAATAAGCTACAGAAACAGTGTGACATTTCGGTTACGATATAATTTTACATCAGTTTATCAGTTAAATTTGCTTCGACTTCAAGCTGCATGGTTATGAATAATAGAATTGCTCTGAGCAGATTTGTCAATATTTTTCATTAACTTTGTTAACATTGTTTGCGTGCTCCATTCTTAAAGCTTTACTTTGGTTTTTTTATTTTGTTAATGGAGTACTAGAGTACTCGTTAAGTTACTCGCCCGGGTAGTCGAAAAACGAATTACTCAGATCGCGCAGCCGTAAAGGTAACCGTGCACTTGTCAACAAGGGACGCCGAGTTGAGTAGAGTTGTATAGGTAAGATGTTGAGTTGAAAGTGGATTATCTCAGATGAAGCTCACGGATTAACGGATTATCTTGGGATTATGTGCAAAC
>Ga0209671_1006639_pt1 | contig 11907 bp, 6 predicted proteins | sample WorMetHERISLAND2_2_FD_187401 | JGI IMG/M metagenome (GOLD analysis project Ga0209671, IMG submission 187401) | Marine gutless worms symbiont microbial communities from Max Planck institute for Marine Microbiology, Germany - Olavius geniculatus... | ecosystem: Host-associated > Annelida >...
TTGGAGTACTGCAGTGCAGTTGCCTCTACTGTTGGTGCCACAGGAAAACCTCAGCTGGTACTGTTCTTAAAATTTCTCGCAAAGTAACACATGCTATTAAGTGCTGATTCTCTATCGATTATTTTTGACAAAATCTATTGCTATTGAACCAGGACAGTTGGAGTTATTGCAAAAGGTAGCAGGGGTCCGGTTTTTTGAGACACAGTGTAGGTCTTTTTAAACATAAACATAACGTAGCGGTAGCGCGATGTGTCCGATCAACAAAGTTGCTCTACACCAGGCTGAGTTAGTACTTGGACGGGCGACTGCCCGCTGGCAGCTAAACCATGTCAATATGTAACCAGCCGCCTAGGTCAACTCAGCCATCCATCCCTCCAGGGCAAGTAAATCGAGTACCGACCTATTTGGCTGGGGTTAAGGCGGAAAGTGACTGAGTGAGTAGGGTTTAACGTCCCACCCGACATAGTATAGGTCATTTTCGGAATGGCCTTTGCAAGCAAAATTGCACATACACATAACAACGAAACAGAAAGTTTAAAGTTTACAAAAAGTTTAACCTTTATGAAACAAAAAACACAAAAAACGACCTAAACCTAAAATTGTAAGAACTGCAAATTATAATTGTGCATATGTAACTGTAATGGCAGTTCTAATAATCTTCCATTATCCTCCAGACAGTCATCAATCTCATAATGCTGTCTATTGGAGGGCAGGGAGAGGGGTTAAGGTGGGGCATGTTCACCTGTGTGGGGTGGCAAGTAACACTGTGTGATCCCATACGGCATGTGACACTCTGTAGCTCCAAGATGGGTTTCCTATAAAAAGCTATAAACCACCTTTAGCCCTTTTTAACCTTTTAACTGAATAAAGACTGAAGGCTGAAAATTGAAAGGTGAGATGCAAAAGAAAAGGGGTTCTTGGGGATGTGGGTAGATGGTAGCAAGCTCCCTGCCTAAAAGCTGAGAGTACGAGGGAGTGTTGTAAGAGCTCCCCTGTAAGGTCTGGAGTAAAACCCCATCCCAAACACATTTATCGGCAAAGATAAATCTTAAAAAATGCACGCATCTAGCGTAAATTTGTTTAGTATTCACTGCAAACAACTTGCATCTACAAGTGCACATTTGTGTGCTCTGCATGCTAAAAAGTCTTTCTAGATAATCAAATATTTCACTAAAATGCAAAGATAAATGCATAAATAGCCATAGAGCTATCTACGAGAGATCGACGTTACCAATACTGTCAAATAGCACACACATATGGACATAATTGAATCAAATAAAATCACTCTTGAGCGGGTACATTCCAGTGCAGCATTGATGCAAAATAGAACTTGATAAGATAAACTAATAAAACAAGTCAAATTAAACCTATATCAACCTATAATATGTCAATGACTGAGACGTTCACATAACAAGCAACTCTCACAATAAACAAGTCTACAATGTCAAACATGTGAACAAATACATTTTCGCTATTAAACAAACAAAAACACAAAGCAATAAATTAAGAACACAAGTGTGGTTAATACTATTAGAATACATGCAAAAGAATACCAGCCGAGAATTTTTCAACATGCACAAAATATTTCAAAAGCCTTATATCTTTCAACAAATATCTATAAAAACCTACATTCTTCTGTAGCCTACTAATAGCTGTTTCAACTCTCAGAAAATAACCATGCCATAATTACAGCAACAGAAATACCATTCTTATCCTTACTATTATTACTATTACTATCATCAGGCGTTAAAAAATACACATTTTGCCACCTGCTCCAATAAAAAAATACAAAAATATGTCAGCCCACTGCCAAATTACTACGCAGCTGTTCGCTCAGAGTTGTAGAAAGTTAACCTCAACCTGATCTTTGACGTCAGACCTCTGACCTGAACAATGGCAACCCTTGAGAACGTTCAGACCAATTTTGGTTTTTCTATGCCTCTATGTTTTCAAGTTAGAAAACCGTACAGGACAGAGAGATATACAAAGTGATAAACAAGACCTGCAATGAGGGCCCATTATGACAGCCACATCATAGTAACAGCAAAACAAATCATCATCTATGATCCGCCTGCAACTTGACTGCCACACAAATCTTTTTTACAATGACTTATGACAGTGCTACACAAATCTCTTTTTCACTTGCTGACTGATTTAGTGACTGTAAGAGCATTGCTGGAACCAGTCAACCAAATTACTGCAACCTGCAACTGTTATATTATAGTTCCCGGCAAGCTTTCATCTCTCATATAACTTTACTCCAGAACACCACCAATGTTTCCCTGTCCACTGCAATTACTGCCATAGATTTCGGGGCGTTTCCCAAACAATTTCAGTACTTTTTGTTACTGCCGATACATTACTGAGCTAGCAGGAAATAAGTGGGTTGCATTGGTTGTAGTCATGATCATCAATTAATCCTATTAGCGACACCTCAACTTCTAGTCCAGTTTGCGTTCTTCCGGTACAACTAAAAGCAATTTCTGAACAAACATCGTGATCGAATCTGTACGCAAGATACAAACAACACAGCAATAATTCACTGAGAGCAGCTGTATACTGAAACAAAGAAAACAAACATTTTGAATCCTTTAATTACATAAACACTGCCTTACTGCCTCTACACTGACAAGTGTTCTCCTCAGACCGCAACTGAAATGAATCCAACAGCAAACTGGATTTTTTATTTTTAAAAACACTAAAGCTAAAGAGATGAATTACTGAGATTACAAAAGCTAAAAAGTCACACAAATGGAAAAAACATTGAAAAAGTAAAGTAATTAAGGCTAAAAATCCTGCTTCAATATTACACACAAAAGTTTTCCCCAAAATTCCTACCAGCACTTGGATTAACTCGAAGCAATGCTGGAAGATGTATCGAAAAAGATCATCTATATCCATCCAACAAAAGATTGACTTTGACACCCACCCACTTTAGAGACTCACAGACCATTATCAGAGTTAACACAGAGCAGCACCATGGATTAAAAGTACCATAGCAGGTGGGGCAGAAGTTGCAATTTTCCGACAGACAACTGCAAATTTCTGGGTGCTCAAAACTTCAACTCTGCCCCTAAATTTCCCCAAAATGGGATTTTTAGCCACAAATTCAACATTTTTTTGGTCAAAAACGTTCGGAGAAAAAAATTTTCAGATATTTAACTGACAGCCCAAAATTGAGCGGAGAAGCAATTGCCATGATGTATGTTTGACACAAAAGAGTGAAGGTACAAAACAAACATACCCAGGAGCCGATTGAAGCTCTTGGGTTTAGACTTCCACTTGACACAGATGAGATAGACTGGAATTCCCGTAGATATGATCAGACAACCCATGCCTACAGCAGACAGACATTTCGTACACATACAGGACTGTCTGTAATACTTAGCTCTACACAAGAACCCGCCATCTCAGAGCATCGCCTGCCATATGATATCACAGTGTTACCTGCCACCCAATACAGGTAAACATTCCAGTGCCCCACTCATACCCCAGCCAGACACGCTGGCACTTGATTTGCCTATCACTGAGGAATGGAAAGCTGAGTTGACCATACATAATGACTTAGATCAAATGACATGTGAAAAAATTATACTTTGCATTCATGTTTAACCTGAGTACTTGGCCCAAGTTACTCCAAATTAAACTCACCATCTGCATTATATTAAGTCTAGCATGATGCTATAAGATGGGAATTTCATCCAGTCTTGTAGACAGAACAAGAAAAACCTAGCTAATGCAAAGGGGAATGCACGACAGAAATGCATGTGCGAAGGCCCGGTGCAAATGAAATCACAACGATGTTTCATTTAGACTCGACGGCGGATGATGCCTAGCACCATATCCAGTGCATGAAGTTCAGTATTGCGTACCACGCCCAGTGCATGAATTCCAATATTGGCTGAAAATCGCACATTTTTCCTATCCCCCTCTCATTTAGTGCTCTCGTTCAGGGCGACCCCTTTTGAATTTATGGAAAAGCTTTACGGTTCCTGAAACTAGAGTCATCAAGGCAGCCGACGGTGAAGATTTGGTGATCCTAGCTTGCACCGTTTTTGCCTGATCCACCCATGTGATGGACAGACAGACAGATGGACAAATGGACGGACAGACAGAATTGCGATGGCTAAGACGTGCTACAGCAGTAGCTGCTGTTGCGCATAATAAAATGTTCACATTCAAAACTCTGAAGATAAAAAATTTGTAATTATGAACATTTTCTAAATAACGGTGATTAATCATTAACTGCAACTGAAATATAAACACTGCCACTGAAAACCATAAACTAGAACACAGCATAGCAACAGGCAATCGACGTCCATAAATATCGCAATACAGTTTAGCAGTAACAACAAATTCATTAAGTAGGAGAAGAAATGATGGAGTGAAATATCAGTGCAGTTCATTGTTCATACCAGTCTCAGTGGGTGAAGAATAGAGAGGCATAATTACAAGAAACACTGAGAATACGACATAGATGATTGGCCAACCAAGCCATACCTACAACATATACTCAGACATTCATAATAATATTAATACTAATTACCTACAACACACAGTTGCTTTATATATGATATATTTTATATGTTAATTAAGTTATGAAATGTGCCAATATATGTAGTGTGATATAGAAGTGCTTCTAGGGTTAGTTAAGTAAAGTTCACAAGTAAAGTTTATGAAAAGACTAATAAATGGTCAACTTACAAAAAAGATGAAAAGTGCAATTTACAAAAAAATGTCACAAAACATAAAAATGACAAAATAGTTAAGCACCTGGTATAAGTGATCTGCTGACTTAACAAGTATTTTAAAAAATCACAGGAAAAGTATTAGATCTCTCTCTGTCATATAAAATAATCACTATCGAGCTTGTTAATGTTACAAACAAATGACAATGCAGTGGCATGAATGATAAAATTATAACAAAAAATCGACTAAAAAGACAGACTTTGATCGGCCGATGCACGTTGGGTCTGGAGTAGCGGAAATAGAGCAGAGCGACCACAGACAGACCGATGGCCAACCAGTTGACAAACGACACGTAGTTGATTAGCATGTACATGTCCGTGGAGACCAGGTACAGCAACGACGTCAAACCCTGACCAGTACAAAGACAGTATAAGATTTAATCACACTGTCACTTTTATTAGATGTAATCACTGTTGCAGTGCAGGCGATTCTGGCTATTCCTACACATTTCTTGGTAGCATGGTCTGTCTGTCTGTCTGTTTGTCCCATTCGTGCACCCCGCTTAAATCAATTAACAGACGTAGATACCAGACGCCAGGCAGAGTTGTGGGATGCAATGACACATCGTTAGGCGGCATTCACACAGACGAGTACGAGTATGAGGACAGGTCCGGCTTTTCGTTTATGGCTCGTAGAAGCTTAACTCGTACAAGTGGAGTGTTCACGGTCACTTGTACAAGCACAGAACTCAACGCGTGTCGGCCATATCGAATAAAGTCGAATTAAGGAAATGCTTTGCCATTAAAACAACAATACTCCATCACATCGCTAATAATTTTACTAACCGGCGTAACCGTGCACCTCTAACGATAAACAATTTCACAATGACGTCAGTTCTGACGTCAAATATGCACCACGGATTTTATAAATTATATCAGTGCTATTTACAGACAGCTTACTTCGCACGGGTTGGATAAAAACATGACCTGCACAGAAACTACTTGTACGCATGAAATTTACAGGTAACCCGTACTCGTAAGTACGTGAACGACCAGCACTGAGATACACGCAAACTCGTGTTTGCCAGAACTCGTATACAGGGACCCGTACAGTGCCAGTACTTTTGTTTTTGTGAACGCAGCCTTAGATGGGGTCCCTGAGCCTACAGGAAAAGGAAGATTGGGGGTCAAAGCCCCAGCCAAAACATGCAGCTACTTCCACTTTACAAAAATGATTTACACTTCACCAGGTTGCAGCACTAATCACTGATTCTGCCTTTAAACAAGTTTGTATGGCCCCTTGTTATTATTAACCATCTATATGTCAGTCGAGGCCAGATACAACAGAGATGTCAAACCCTGACAACGACATAATATATGACTGAGCAAATCTATTAAGTTTATATATGAACAAAGTCATAGGTTAAAAGTAACTAATAATCCAAAGTAACTAATAATTGTCAAATGTCAATTACGACTTTTGTCAATGTCCTGGCAACATATGCCTTCCTCAGAGCGATTGTTTACCAGTAAATGTACAAAAATCATAAATAAGAATTGTAATCCCGTGAATTTATGTAACTAATAAGTGCACAATGGTAATAAAAGGCCATGTCCCACCAAATAAAATGCAAACATATGGCTGAAATGATGCCAAGGTGCAGTTAGTAGAACACGACCAAATCAGGACACCACTGTAAATAAGCTGTATAAATAAGCACAAATATAACAATAACTCATTCTTCTTCTTCTTCTTCTTGATGGTAAACTCTTTGTCAGAGGGTTGCCGTGCTGATCACTTAGCACCAAATGTTCCTATCCCTGGCCTTCCTCGAAGCAGTGTGCACTCTGAAGTTCTGGGGCTAGACGTCTTCATCAACTATTCTGAGCCAAGTTGTTCTTAGACGTCCGGTCGGTCTCTTCCAGTCAGCTGGAGATCGAAGTGCAGCGGCTACGACATGGTGGTGATCTTCCACTGGGGCTGTACAAGCTAGGTGACCAAAAAACCTTAGGCGGTAAAACCTGACCACTTCAGAGACTGGTGAACAAGAAGTAACGTCTCAAACTGTCTAATTTTTAGTGTGCCCAGTGTATGGTATCCGTAGGATTTTCCGCAGACACCAAATATCAAATGCATCAAGATGCTTAGTTGTAGTTTGATGATGGTCTATGTCTCGCACCCATAGAGCAGAACTGTAAAGGCACACCTTGGTGTCTGTATGTATGTAAGACTTCCAGATATTTTTATCAAGAAGTGAGAAGCAGTTCCCTGCAACCAGCCTCACTTTCTCCTTCACTTCCTAATTAATTATTAGCAACATACAAATACCAAATCTTTTCAGAAATACAAAACTGTACCATAAATATGACAGCCGGAGCAGGAGTCAAACGGTTGACTTGCACAAAACACAGAACTTCTGGCATGTGTTTTTCGCGAGAGCCGACAAAGAACAGTCTGCAATTTAACAGATGACAACGGTTTGTATATGAGCTAAATCCACAAAAGCACAGACGATGATGAAAACAAAGAAAACATGATTATAATGAACATCAAATCACTGAGCATCGCAAAAAAGCAGCAATCAACGGCACATTACATAATGAAACAAATTTCAACTTCATGGAAGGTTTAATACAATAAATGTTATCAAAAAAGTAACATCAGCAAATCATGTGGCTAAGAAAGATAAAAAATTTCATGGCAGGGAGAACAACACTACTATCCAAACGCCGCATATTATGCAAAAATCACAACTTAATCTCTACTGCAAAGGATCATGTGCAGTGTTATGTCCAAAGTAAGTAAGTAAGTAAGTAAGTAAAGTGTAAATTTATATAGTGCATACTCAAAAAGATCTCAATGTGCTTAATACAATGAGTGATATTCAGTCTTCTTTATGGCAAAAACAAATTTTAGAGAAAAAGAAACATATTAGACTCGGGTAGCTATTAAAATTACCTACTCAACCCTATTCACTACCTAGGGTTCCTCGATTAGTATCAACATCAAGATCCAAAAACTTTTTAAAAGAATTTTTGACAAAGTCTTTGAAGAACAGAAAACGTGCCTAGGAATAACTGATTAGACTTTGGAGCCTACTTTCTCAAAATTACTCTAAGCAGGCAAATGAAATACTTATCATCGATAAAGGTCTCTCCAGTCATCTATCCAGCAATATCAAAACATACAGAAAATTTCCCAAATAGTGAAATATTTCTGATGAAATTTTAACAACAAAACTGATACAAATGCTCACCGTGCTGTGGTGAAGAGAATTCCATTGACTCCACCAAACGTTGACAAAGCAACAAAGACAGGCATAACCCACGCCATGAAACCATACATGCGCTCTGCAAACGTCTGCAATAAACATACAACCCACGAATCGAATACAAACCGCACTATAATACTGAGCTATCTGAATTTCACTACTGCAAAAAATAAAAATAAAAAACTTTCTCGTAAGTTCATTAAATATTAATCTATTTCCTAACCCCTTTCACTGGCACACACAACAGAAAATCTGTAACAAAGAAATCACTACAAATCCTCCACCACACCTAAATTATTGTCGCTGCATTACCTGGTAAACTACTAACGTAGTTTTGTAACACTTACAGAGTATGAAGGTAACAGAAAAAGCAATGTTTAGTAATAAGCAGATAATAGTAATACCAAAATAACAATAATAACGATGACAATGATGATAATATGATAAATAACGTACGACGGCGACGGCTTCAGAGGCGAGCATCTCAGCTGGTGAGATGACAGTGAAGTAAGCAACATTTGCCAACACGTAAACAACTGTCACCAGAATACACGAGATCCATGATGCCAGTGGCAAGTTTCTGAAGAAATAACATTAGCACACACACAATGTAATGGCTTTTGTGATTTTTGCTGTTTTCGACGTGTGAGTTCTTTAATGTTGCCGCTAACAAGTGTATAAACTGACGACGTACATTTATCTCCGTAATTAGTGGACCAAAGTTCACAGAACTTTTTTCGCCCAACGCGGCAGAAAATGCTGTTGGGTAAATAGTTTTCCGATTTTGGATATCTCTATTCGTTCCGAAGATATTCACGCTTAAAGTGGGAAGGGGTCCGAAATCAAGCCAAAATTAGCGTGTTTTTCGCCCCCAAATTTTTTTGGGGGCAGCCCCCAAGTTTTTCGACCGGCATTTGCAAACTAAATGTGCTTCCGACCATGTGGCAATATTTCGCAGAGATCAGCCGATGGACCTCGGAGATCTCGCGATGAAAAAACAATAATAAACAGCAGTAAAACATAAGGCCTTTCGGGAACTACCGTTCCGGGCGGCCTAATAAGTAATTTTTAGAGTAGATGACACATCACAGAGAGAACACAAAAAGCCAACTGACTTGTAAGGATCTTTGAGTTCTTCGACGACATAATTCAAATAATTCCTACAGCAGCAGATTAATGAATGATTGAAACATCCTCATTGTGCATTGCATGCAACGGCTGGATAAAAAACATAAAAACTAAGCCAAAAAGTAAAAAGTGAACATAAAAACACACCTGAAAGTAAAGATCCCGGGGTTATTTTCATGCTATTAATGTCAAATCACTGAAGATAAAGACGACACACTACATACAAAAGAACTTATTACGCGGAGAAAATGGCTGTTTCCAAACAACTGTGCAAGATCAGAAAAATGGGATCATCAAAACTAAAATAAAATACCAAAAAAATCAGAACATATAGAATGACTGAATCCGAGTTGTGAGAGGCAACTCACCATCCGTTGTATGCAAACAGTCCCTGATAGAACGCTATGGCTATTGCACCCGGCGTTGCTACGGTTCCCTCGAACGGACTCCGAAAATACTCGTATTCACCTATACAGAAAGCCACATCATAGTCTTCATCGGGTGAAGTAGAAACTTTGGAAAGCGTAATCCAGAAATGACAGCGAGATCTCGCCACGCCTTGACCTGACATGCATACGGCCATCCGTCCACCCAATCAGTAACGTAATGGCAGGAAAAGTTAGGTAATAATAACTGCTCTTCCCCCCCAAAAAAAAATTTTTTAGGATCTTGAAAAATTTTCTTCTTGTCTGATAATTTTCAACCAAAATTGCGAAAATTTGGGCTAAAAATCCCATATTTTGGGGAAATTTTGGGGGCAAAATCGACATCTGTAAGCATCTGTAGTATCCACTGTCGTAAATTTGCATCTGTCTGTCAGAGAATTGGAACTTCCTATCGTCTTAATTTTCAACCCACGACACCCCAGGTGACTAATTATACTGTGCACTGTGCCTAGTGTGAAATGAGCGAAGCATGTGAATGCGTCGTGATCCAATTGCCATTGAGCAAACACGAATTACACCGAGACAAACCAACGACATTTTCCAAAACTCTGACATCCGACAGTCCAAACTTTGACCTTTTGGACTAAAAATTAACACAACTGCTCCGGGGCACCTTCACACCAATTTTGTTATTCCTGGGGGTTTTGAATGGTTTTTCTATGTTTTTCTAAGCTACTCTGCTACATGTAATATTATCTTCACCTTCTGAACACTACTATTTACAAGGTAAATGTAACGACATATTTTATGTGTCATGGTATGTCAGGGTTTTCTAAATTAACCTATAAATTCCTACATAATAACATCATTCTATAAGATGATGATTGGGCCGTCAGCTTGAATAATACAGTGGCAGAATGCTAATCCACTACATGTCCATCTAAAACCCTCCATCTCTCGTCCCCTGCATTGCTTCCACACAGGCTGTAATACTGTGGGTGGTCTGTTCACTGGGCCACCCACGTCGCCACCGGCAAATTGCACCACAGGAAGTAGACAATCACGCATGCCCAGTGCAGTGCGCACGCTAATGACGTCGGACGGGCGTCATAATGACGCCACATAATGACGTCACGTCACGCGGTCACACTTGACAACGCACAGCTGTTTACATTACCGACCGACCAAACCAACGGCATTGCGGGTTGAAAAAGTAGGCGGGACGAGTTGCAATTTTCCCACACATGAAATTATGGCTGCTCAAAATTTTAATACTGCACCATAATTCCCTCCAAATTGTGTTTTCAGCTCCAACTTCTGCATTTTAGGACGAAAATTTTCTGATAAGATTTTCCGACAGTTTTTCGACAGCCAAAAATTTCTAGTGACTAAATGTCCCCATGCCCCTTCCCCTGCCACGATTGACCCAATCTTCACGTGATACCCACTGTGCATTAGCAGCAAAACTTGAAATAAATTGCGTCTCAACTAGGAAAATATGTGAGCCCATTGCCGACATTTTGCGGCCGTCCGCATACAGCTACGCAACCTCAACAAAACTTCAACAAAACCTTTGACCTTCAGAGTTCAAAACTGGTACACCAGTTACTCCGCCAGGAGAACGACGCTCACACCAATCATGTTTTTGTATGCATTTTTGTTTGGAGTTAGGAGCCCTTACGGCACAGGACGGACAGACGGACGGACGGGTAAGACCCGTAATACGGCCTGTTAGTATTAGAACGGCCGCACAAATAAAACTCTCCAAAGCAACGCAAATTATGGAGTAAAACACGTCAGCGTGAAGGATAATTAAGCTGCCAGGACGTACCCCGGTATATAGCTGCAAATGATCATCTCCGAGTACACAGGTAGCCAGCTACACATGCATCCGGACCTGTGGTCGGTCGGCCGACGTTTAGTCGAGCAAATAACCCACCTCGCGCCGGACAGACAGACAGACAAACGGACGAGTGGTGTTTGGTAGGAGGAGGGAGGTGCAACGTCATTAATCTAACTCCATACTTCCATTTATCCACAGTTGCAGCTGCAGCAGCCAGCCATACGGGACAGGCGTCCGCAAGCCAAGGTCAAACAACATAAGCGGCGCCTACTAGAAATAAGACGACAGCTATATACCATGTACTGGCTGCAGCGGCCGACATCCACCTGAGTTTTAAAAAAGTAGGCGGGACATGTTCCGACGTACAAGTGAACATTTAGAGTAGATTACGGGTGTCAATTTCAGTTTGTCCGCAATTTTCCCAAAATTGCGAGGGTTCAGCTTATATTTTCAGGATGAAAATTTTCCGACAAGAAGACTACGACACTCCAAAATAGGGGAAAGCAAATGCGCTCCCCTTGCCACGACGCCATTGGCTGGCTACCTGCTAATTAATTGTGCCACAAAAATGCACGGCCACGATTATGCTC
>Ga0209671_1006640_pt1 | contig 11906 bp, 5 predicted proteins | sample WorMetHERISLAND2_2_FD_187401 | JGI IMG/M metagenome (GOLD analysis project Ga0209671, IMG submission 187401) | Marine gutless worms symbiont microbial communities from Max Planck institute for Marine Microbiology, Germany - Olavius geniculatus... | ecosystem: Host-associated > Annelida >...
TAAATATCCTCCTGTGAGTTAACAACCCTATATATTTTTGGATCATCGGCAAATTTTAAACGACATGCAACATGCAACTGAAACATCTATATTAATATAAATTAAGAACAAAATTGGCCAAATATGTCGTGAGAATAGAACATGAGGATTTTATCAGCTCATAAAATTGTAAAACGCTTTTGGTCACGAATATGACTTGTGTAAGAAGCGTTATAGAAAGTACCAAACCATTACCTTTACCAAATTTTTGTATGCCACATGACAGATCTTCTGTAGGCCGATTTTATTGGCAGACAAAATCAGCAGATTTTGTTGATCATATATCGTCTGCTTTAAAAGAACGCTGTGTCTCTACGTTTGAAGGTCAGACGTTTATTCCTTGAGACTCCACTTTAGACAGTCGCAACAGGTATGACTTTTGAACGCTGAGACACTGCACAGTGCAATGTTTCAGTGTCCAAAAGTTGTAGGCTACAGTGTGCGAATATGATCGGCTTTCTACCGATCATATTCGCATCACACAAGTGCGTACTGCCGTAATAACTGTCTGAAGTGACGACCGCCTGAGACGCGTGCTTTCATGGCAGCGGTCAACTGACGCTGTCAACCCTAGTAGAAACTAGGATATCATGGACATCCTGAAATCTTTCACCCACAGCCATTCTTGGCTGCACTCAATTCGTGCATCAGTGTTACACCTTTATTTGGGTGTCCATCTATCACCACATAATTCTCTTAAATACGCTTGGAACTCTAACTCTAAACCTAACCAAATCGTACCTCTAACCGAAACCTTACTATAATACTGAACCGAAAGCTATAATGCAAAACTTTGTGTGCAACACTAGCGCCACCTATAGATTTCTGACTGTCAGCTGTCCGACTTTCGGATGTTGAGACTCTTCGTTAAAAGAATGAAATGAGGGGACATGTTGTAAATAGGCATCGGTTTAAAAAGATGCAGTGTATTGTACTTTGACATGTTTTATGTTCTCGTTTACATGTTTGTGGTCTGTTGCAGTTTTAAACTTACAGTTTAATTATGTGCATATATTTGTTGTATGTCCTGTTAGGTACAAGGACTGCTCATCAGATACCTGATGAAATACTGAATGATGTTTTACTGCAGAAAGCTGTGAGCCAGGTAATAATTGCATTTTTGTATTAAATTGTTTCTGTTTTTATCACTGATTTTATGTGTGTGCATGTATGTGACATTGTATGGTTGATAAAATCAGCTGATTTTTGCATGAAAAAATATACTACTAGAGCTATATACTTGAATAAATTTAAACATATGATTATTACAGTGAAGTATAAATGTTTTTGTCACAGATGCCAGACAACTATAACTTTGAAATTCCAAAGACAGTTTGGAAGATCAAATCGTGCAAAGCCAAACGAGGCATGTTGACTGGCTGATTAATTAATTTTTAAAAATTTCTTTGGCAACATTATTGTGAGGTATTTAGTTGATATATTCACAATGTCTTCACTTTGTAAGTATTGTGCTACAGTATAGTAGATGAACTCATACTTTATACTTTAATGTAGAGAGGTTTGCAAAAAATATTAGTGAATGAATACAATGATAAATTGGCATGAATTATCACTGCTTTTTTTGAACTGTAGGTTTATCAGTCTGACTTGATAGCATTTTTTCTTAAAACTGCTCTGGTTATGTGTACTAGCTGGTATATTACTAGGGATGTGACGAAGCTGGAAAATATTTGCATTCGTTGAATGTGAATATTAAATTTACTATTCGTCAAATAACGAATACGAATGCGAATAGTTATTCAGCCTCAAGGGAACTCCACTACAGCTGTATTTGAATAAAGTAAAATGTCCAAAGTAGCTGTTCAGTGTTCAGTCGGAAAAAATTGGTATTTAAGGCAAATTTCAGTTAAATCAATCAAGTTCCATTAACAAAATGAAACATCCAGAGTGTTCTCAGTATCCTCTATCTAAAGTTTAGTTAAATTTAGTCTAGTTGCAAAAAAAGAAATATTTGTATTCGACAGAGGTGCCACCAACTATTTGTCGAATATCATATAGTTGAAAAGTGGTCAAAATTCGCCTGTTGTCGAATGCAAATTTGAAGTTTTCACATCTCTACAGGGTGCAGCAAAAAAAGTATCCCCCTAAAGTTTTTAGCTGTTTACTCAGCAACCGTTTAGCATTTTAATCTGAAACTTCACAGATTTATTTCTGGAATTGTTCTACGACTAAGTGCCAAATAAAATTTGATTCCACTGAAAAATGACGAAGTTATAGACTTTTTAACATGACCACCTACTGATTTTTCAGTGTTAAAAAATGTTCAAGCTATGACACCAGTTCAATAACATCGCTGAAACAAGTCAAACAACACAGTTAACTAATGATCAGATGCCAGATTTCCATTGTCACTGTGAATGTTCGAAGTGTCCACCGACAGCTCTAAACTCCAACACAAGCCTTCAGTCGCTTAACTTGAGAAGTCTTTCAGAGTCTTGTCGATCGGTCCTTGTGGTAGGTTGCCCAGATAACCTGAAGCAATTGCTTGAGTTCAGCGATTGTTTTCGGCTTTGTTTTAAGCTTGCGGTAAGCCTCCAACATTGCACATCACACTGGGTTTGTATTCGGCAAATTTTGTGGCCATTGGTTTTTGTGCCAGTTCTGTGCGCTGCGCGCTGTGTGTGCTGGCGTGCCATCCTGCTGGAAGATGAATTTGGTGGGCAGCCGGCGATTGCTTTAAAAGAACAATAATTTAGTGATAATTTATAAACAAAATAAATTACGGTCTGTCAAAGCGTCACTTTGACATCATCGGCAGTAACGTGGTAACCGGTTTTTGAAAATTAAATATCATTTTTAGCTTAAACATATATAATGCTGAAAAATCGGTAGGTGGTCATGTTCAGAAGCCTATAATTTTGTCGTTTTTCAACAAAATCGTATTTCTCTTGGCAGTTAGATGTAGAACGTTTCTGTAAATAAACCCGTAAAATTTCAAATTAAAACTCCAAATGGTTGCTGAAAAAATGGCAAAAAACCTTAGGGGGCTACTTTTTTTGTCGCACCCTGCATATATATTACATGTTTCAGTGTTTGTGTGTGGATTACCTTCTAGTTGCTCTGCAGTTTCCTGAAGGGTTACTTTTGTTTGCCTGTGTCATTGTCGACATATTGGAAAGGTTACTTACTGTCTCATTGATTTCTGCACTGTGATATGAATTATTAATATTACTATATGATTCTGTAGTTATTGTTAATTGCTGAAGTATTTTGATTTAGCCAATACCTATTATCAGAATAATTGATCTGTATTGTCACATGTGCCACATTTTTGCCATCTTTAGAATTTGTGATACTTCCATGTTGAATGTTTTGTTAACAGAAGTAACTTGCAGGATGCTGTACCTGTCTGCATGATTGTATTTGAAGTTAGTGTTATAAATTTGTTGGGTATTAATTATTCATTAGTTCGTTTATAAGTATGACTTTTGGTTTAAATTTTGAACTATCATAGTAGTGGAAATAGTATTGGAGTTTCGGTGTCATAATAAAACTGAAAGAATTTTGTCCAGCAAGTCTTTTATCCCGGAATATTGAAAAAAGGCATTTTACTGCTGTAGTAATCAATGGTGGACTATATGGTGATTTTAGTCACAACATTACGGAGATATAAAAATGCAGGTAGTACGGTAATGTAATTGTAGTTGTAGCAGCATCATTGGCAGTACTAATGACTGCTATGTTATTCGTTTGCTGAAGATTCACGGAGTGTGCTTGCATCGTGATGGGTGACGTTACGTATGGTGCATGCTGCGTTGATGACTTTACTGCAAGAGCACTTAATATTGACCTGCTCGTTCACTACGGACACAGCTGCTTGGGCAAGTTTGATATCCGATTTATTTATTTTCTAGCTACTAGCAGTCTAAAATAATTTAAAAGACAAAAACTTATTCCATACTACTTGAATTATCATTAATAACTTTAACTAAACCTTATTTTTTTATTTTTACAGAACCTGTGGTGGGTCACTTAGTTGGTAGCGTCATTGGTCTCATCAGTGAAGTTAATCAACACCGAGCCACTTTAGTACATCTGCAGGTGGGTAAACCATCACAATAAGTAGCCAGCCATCTGGGTCAACTCAGCCTGGCCATCCCTCCACGGGTAGGCACAATGAGCACCAGTGAAAGCTGGGACATAAACAGGCTCACCGTGCGATGCACCAGCCCCATATCCAACTATCCATGGTCTTGCAGTGTACACTGGTGTCTTGCTGAGTGCTAAGAAAACGCAGATCAATGCTATCCTATGGGCTTTGTAGCTCAGAAAGAACTTACTGTTTACGTCATTTAACCTTGTATCTTATTTTATTTAATGCCTTTTCGCTCAGCATATTGTTATGATGTCATTGTTCAGACTTTCGGCTGTAATACCATAATAAACGTTGGTCATTGTCGATGTTGTGTGCATTTGATTCTAGTGCCAATAGACAGAACCGGTGGAATCAATATGCTGTACGTGTTTGTCGACATCAAGATTGACAGCCTGCATTTCATTGAGACTTTGCGGCACAACTTCAGTTCCGGCACACATCTGGCATTGGTCAGCACCATACAGTTCGTCCCAACACTCCAGGTAGTATTACATCTGTTGAATTTTTTGCCATATTTCGTCCGCTCTGATTAGCATTGCTGGTCTTTCTAAAGTTCAGTGAATCGTTACAAATTGTGATTTAGTTAAGCCACATTGCATAGAAATAAATCATAATTTATCACCTATCGATACAGAAGCATCTATGACTCTATCTTATTTCTTCATGACACACTTACATACTACACAGTATCAACTGGTGGTTGATATTGATTAATATTGATTGATCACCGTGATTCAAACTTCATTTGAATGTGGGATGGATGCACAGCATCCTGACCATTGAAGTGAACTGACAAAATCGGAGATGGTGTTGTGCATTTTGGGTGGAAGTTTCTTGTAGGCCTACCAGTTTTTCAGTTTCTTGGGCAGAAAACTTTGTTGTGTGACATCAGCCTAACATGTTGTCTGTAGGTAAGCAAGATCTGTTATCGCAGTTTCTCTGCGTTGCAAAATTTTGTAACGACTAATGTTACAACAGTGTTCACTGCATTAACAATGTTGTGTTGTCACTGGTGCGTTAGTACGGCTGAATCTTGCATTGTCTGTTTCAGTCAATACATAAGCAAGGTTTGCTGTCAGAATATCACATTACAGTTCCTCAGTGCAAACCGTTGTCACCCGGAGAAATCTTGGGCTGCACGTCACCCAGACTTCCCGCTGATGTCCAGGCTATCATGTATGTTCACAAATAATAATTATTGGAGCTATGAAAATTGACTAAATTAAAAAACTTCTGAATTTCGAAAATATTAATTATATTTTTTATTCAAGTTGCATCACTAACAAAGCATTGAAAAGTAGATAATTGTGATGCATCCCTGCAGCGTGCATGAACAACTATTCAGCTCAGCTGGATAGATTGTCAACAGAAATGAGGACTTGAACGTTCTAGTTTGCCAGTTTGTCTGCTTGATAACAAACACTTAGTGATTGTGTATCAGTGCATTTTTGTGACAACTGTTAGCGGAATAGCTGAGTATTTTTGCTACTAATATTTATCGAATTTCAGCTGAGTAACTGTAGTTTTGAATAATATTATTCTTTGGTTTCGTTTTATTAGTACAAGTTGTTTTTGTTCGCAGATATTTGGGTGATGGACGTTTTCATCTTGAATCTGTGATGATCGCCAACCCACAAATGCCAGCATATCGGCAAGCAAAAGTTATTATTGTAGTCATTTATTAAGCTTTGTTGCTTGCTTTTTTGTTTTTTACCGTTACAGGTTCAAGTCTTAAGCAGTTATGCTAGAATTGCTGCAGTGTACAAATTTTTTTATGTGGCCATCCTAATAGGCTCTGTTATTATTTTTACCCAGCTGTCTGGCTGTCCATCTCATTTGGGTTCATAACTCAAAAACCAAAAGTAGTAGAGATACCACAGTTGATATGAACGAGTAATCAGTGTGCTATTTTGGACTTTTTTAAGGTTAAAGATTAAGCTTATCAGATATCAGATACCACCAGAAAATGACGTCTGTTTAACATTTTGTCAACACAACTTACCTTATTTCCACAAAGTCATTCATATGACCGTGTTGACGTCGGAATGAAATAAGTAAATCTACAGTATGTTCTTGTGTGCAGACATATTTTCCTAGTTTTATGTGTTTTGCTGCTATTTCTGTGTTTTTAGGTATGATCCATACAGCAAGGTGCTTTCTCAAGAGTATTATGATTTTGCACAGATGTCTAGCAATCGCCAGGCTGCCATTTCGACTGCAGCAAAAGCACAGATGTTTGGTCTGATATTAGGAACTCTTGGTCGTCAGGGATCAACAAATGTTCTTCAGGTGAAGTTTTTTTGGATGCAATTTTGTTGATCTGGTCATATCAGTAAATGATTTTGCCATAATTTTTGGCATGTAAGAGATTTACGAGATTCATATTTTTCACCTTAAGAAATCAGCGTGCTGTCCATAGGCTCTTGGTCACTGTGAAAATAAGCCCTACTGGTGCATTTTGCATGTGTTTAGCTGTATTTATTTATAGTTTTTTTCAGAACTTCATAAATTTGCACGTTTTTTGTCTTGTAGGTATATTTTAAGTTTTTCCTCAGTTTAATTGTGGAAGTGGTTGAGTAAAAAAGCAAGTTGGAATGTTGTCTGAAATTGTTGCATTTTTTCAGCTATTTGCACCAGTTTTTCAATGGCCTGTGTGCAGTGTCTCATTATGAGACTGCCGTCATTATTTTAAACTAACTTCTATAGCGCTTTTTTATTTTAATGCATTTTTGACTTTTGTGACCTACAGAAGTTTTATGGCATTCGGTGTATTGCAACTAACTCTAATATACACCATGTCTCAAATAAACAGTCAAAATTGTTTTCATCATAACTTTGTCATATTTCAACCAACTTTGATAATTTTTGGTACAGACATGACCAAGATGATAGAATTATGTAAGGTGAACTTTTTTTCCATCTCACCTAATTTATGTCAACGCAATACCGTGTGAAACACAGATGATTCAAATTGTTACATTATGTGGTGATTATTTGTATCAGATTGTTCACCTTTGCATCATCAATTTGACAGAAGGTGCTATGCGATTAAATAATTTTGTGGTACTGAATATTTTATAGTGAAAATAGCAGACAACAAAATAGCTGACTGATGAGTTTAAAAATATCTAATCAATGAGTGAATGCCGTCGATGATTCCGCTATTAGTTAATGGCGTTGCATCTGAACCATTGTCTTTGTATGCAGGGCCCACTTTGGACATAAATTCTGATGATTTGCAAGCAAGTTGTCATGCAAACTTATAATTCTGTTAAATAATTTACATTGAGTATTATTTTGTGCTTAATTAAGTCGTTACAGTGTTTTCTTGGAAAATAACTCAGCGTTATGCAACAATTTGGAAGATCTATGTTTCTCATGGTAGTGCGTTGACATAAATTAGAAAAGGTGGAAAGTGAGTGCACTTTGTATAATTTCATCATCTTGGCCATCTTCGTGCCAAAAATTATCAAATTTAGTGAAAATTTGACAAAGTTGTGACAAAAAATTTTAACTGTTTTTTCTGAGATACGGTGTAGTGTTTTTATTTTTAATCATTTGTTATTATTAATAAGGCTGGAATATGATTTTTTCATAAATGTTTTAATGTAATTAGATCATATATCAGAGATTTATGACAGGCATTTTTTGCTACTGATTTCTTAAACCAACATGTAATTTATTGATTCCTGGTTATTGTGAGATTGTCTCAAAGTCTCTTTTGACCTACTGACAACAGAAAATCAGAAAATCATCAGACATCATTGTCTGAATAATCTAAACCTGTAATTACTATTTAACCTGAAAGTACCACTGCTATTAAGGCAACTGTGATTGTCTGAGTAATTTGTTGAACGATGTATTTATTTATTTATTCGGTTTTACTGGTTGCAGTATGTACGAGATATGATTACTTCACATGGCAAGTCATATGTCATTGTTCTTATGTCAGAAATCTTTCCAGACAAACTGTGTCTGTTCTCACAAGTTGACGCGTGAGTTTAATTGCATTTGTTGCAATATATGCCCGATAATTTAATTAATTATTTTTTTACCTACATTTGACGTACACTTGTCATAAGACTTATTTGTTCTAATAGTTGTTTTTATAATGTGGTTGAATTTTTTGTTTAATTGGCTTCTAGGTCTACTTTTTTTATATCTACTCCAAGCGCCCGTTGGCAACTTTGATTTGACGTATGCCTCGTCACTGCCAGTGAAACATTTTAAAAATGTTTTTTAATAAAAGTTAAAAAACATGTTTTTTATGTTTTTATATTTCTTTAATGTTATTTACTTCTTATGTTTTTAATTTTTTAATGTTTTAGTGTTTTTGTTTTATTTTTAATGGTGCATTTTTACGTGCGAAATTCGGCGCGTCTTAGCCATCGCAATTCTGTCCGTCCGTCTGTCCATCACACGGGTGGATCAGGCGAAAACGGTCCAAGCTAGTATCACCAAATTTTTACCGTCGGCTGCCCGGAAGACTCTAGTTTCAGGAACCATAAAGCTTTTTCATAAATTCGAAGGGGATTGCCTCGAACGAGGGCGCTAACTGAGAGGGGGGTAGGCAAAATTTGCGATTTTTGGCCTATGACTCGCTGTATCTCAGTAACGGTGCAAGATAAGGCCTAGGTTACTATTAATCACTAATAGGAAATCATATACTGACTTTCGATTGGCGCCGAATTCAGTGACCTTGGATGACCTTGAACGCCACAATAGGGAGTTTTACGGATTTTTTGGGCGATTTCGGACTGCGACACAAAATCATTCACAAGGCGGCGCCACGGTACTGGCATTGGTGGCGTGGCGTCGTTGGTTACGCGTTTCGGCTGAAACGAAGTTACTCTACGCCGGGCCCAGTTAGTACTGCGATGGGTGACTGCCTGTGGGCAGGAACTGCTATAGGCTTTCGCACATCCCGTGAGCATTAGCTCAAATTTCTTGTTGTTCTTATTAAAAATAAGCATACAAAATTACAAATATGATGCATTTCTCATAAGCAAATTGCATTTAGTCCTGTTTTCGATCTGTACCATAATCATGGTTACATAATAATATTCAGTACATTCAGTCTTCACAAAGGGTAGGTTTTTTGTTTTTAACATGTTATTGTGCTAAATGTGGTTCAATGTTTTTTAATGTATGTTTTACATGTTTTTTGTAAAAGTGAAAAAAACGTTTTTTAATGTTCTTTATTTGCAAATTAATGTTTTTAACCTCTAGGCTTTTGTCTATCCAGCTCTGTCCTGTGCATATTCCTTCAAACTACTGTCAAACTTCAAGTGTTTTTGGAGGTGTTCTTTGGTCATTTTCTTTCTCTGTGACTTTTTTGTTTTCTTTTCTGCACATCTGGCAATTTGTTCATTTGCCATGATTAATTTTTGTTTAAGTCTAACCTGAGCAGTTTATAATGGGTCACAGAAGAGCGTATGCATTTCGATTATTTTTTTTTGTATTGTGATGTTCTGCACAGGTGGGTGCAAGTGGCATGTCCACGGCTGTCAATTGACTGGGGTCTTGCCTTCGACAAACCACTTCTTACTCCGTATGAAGTTAGCAACCTGTATCACTTTGTATTTGTAATTATTTTTGTTTGCATTGCACAAACTTTCGCATACCAAAAATAAACAAACCAACGTGAACTTCTTGGTGATGGTGGCTGGTATATGCGGCATCGTTGTTTAGTTTGTTATGAATTTTTTTGCCTATTTTTATAGTGTTGGCTGTCACGAACATGCTTAGATAAGTGAATGCTATAAACCCTGCAGAACAGTTAAATATAAAGCTGCATTGTCCATAGTGTGATAGTTGTGAGTGCTTTACATCACCAGTGCTGGTGCTAGAGAGTTAGAGGCCCCCCAAATACAAGTGTGAGGCCCCTATAATGGAGGTCTTGGGGACAGGGGAGCGAAGCCCCCCCTCCTGAAGCTGAAACATTTTTGGCTTTTGGACGTTCACTGAAAGCTGCAAATTTGCCCACTTTTTACAAAATTGGAAATGCAAAAAATCAGATACAGTTTGTGTTGTCTTTGTAAAAAATGAAGTCTAATAGGCCTCAATACGCCACACATTACTGTACGTTAATGAAAAGTAATAGACTTGTCCATTTTGGGTAAACTTTCCACATGTTTAGTTATTTTATATTTTTCAAAAACTAGAAAAAATTTTTCATACCTAGCATGAGGCCCCTGAGCATACGTGAGCCCCCCTGGCCGGGGGGTAAGGGAGGTCCTTCTGCCGGCTGTCTACATCACAGTATAGATGTGAGCAACCGTACACTGTTGACACCCAGATGTCAGACAGAATGGATGATGCAATGCAACAGAGTTCTTGTCACTTACGTACATGGCTTGTAAGCTTAAAGGTCGGCCCTTTGTCGTGGTTGTCTTCCGTTCATCTGTCACAGATGTACTGTGGCTAAATGGTGCAAGATGGGGCCTACATTGCTATTGATCACTAATAGAAAGTCGCATACTGGCTTTCAAATGACATATAAATCGATGACCTTGGATAACCTTGAAGGGTTGTAACCCACTATGGAATGGAATGTTTCAAGCTATAGGTGGCTGGCTGTATTTCAGAAACCATGCAAGATAGGGCCAAGGTTACTATTAATCACTAATAGGAAGTAATAGCCTATACGCCTTGTAAGATTAGAGAAAAATCATTGACCTTGGATGACCTTGAAGGTCGTTATGCACTTATGCGGCTAAATGGTGCAAGATAGGTCCTAAATTGCTATTGATCACTAATAGGAAGTCGCATGTTGGCTTTCAAATAACCTGCAAATCATCGACCTTGGATGACCTTGAAAGTACGGTTGGCCCCACCCTAGCAACAGCTGGGCTTTTTGTTATATTTGCAGTTGGCCGTATTGAGGTGCTATGTATATGACAAATTGTTTGCAGGTGGCAGTGGCACTGCAAGAAGTTCCCTATCAGGACAGTTACCCGATGGACTACTACGCCAGTCAAAGTCTTGGAGCATGGACCGTTAACAACGAGCGTCACCGCTCAGCCAGAGCGCAGCGAAAACACGTTGCAGTGGAAACTGAAACAGTGGCTGCCCCGCGGACAGATAGTTGATAGTTTGCCCAAATATAGAGCCGGCCTTGGGCATGTTCGAGATGTTCAGCCAAACAGGACCACCGATTTTGGGAGGCTGCCTTTTTGGACCTTTGCAATTTTATATAAATAAACTTAAACAATTTGAATGACTTTAATATTTAGATCAGTGTTTTTTGACCTTTTTGCTGAAGTGGAACCCTACATAAGCGTGACGATCACTCACGGAACCCCATGCGAGTTCAGCAGTGTAGGCAATGTAGAATTTTTAGGGTGTCTGGGGACTGATGTTCTGAGTGGAGTCAGGAAACAGAGAACCTGTAACAGTCTGGACCCTGGGGCATATCCCTCAAATGCTGACGATAAAGCAGCAGGCAGAAACTCGTTTAATTTCACCGTATTAGATAATATTATTTAGCAATTTTGTTTTATCTGTAACCAAAATCACCTTATGAGGCGGTCACCAACGGCACAAACATTATCATTGGATCTTTTATTTTTTACGCCCACGGACAGCTCATCGGTCTGGACTCCCAGCCAGTTGCGCTGATGGGCGAAGCTTTTTATATTTTTCAAGCGGAGTGTTTCAAGAAATGAAAGTCTTTCAATAAATAAACACACGATTTCATAATACTGACACTAATAAATTAGTGTTCGATGTTCAATGCAAATATTCTAAC
>Ga0209671_1006642_pt1 | contig 11906 bp, 6 predicted proteins | sample WorMetHERISLAND2_2_FD_187401 | JGI IMG/M metagenome (GOLD analysis project Ga0209671, IMG submission 187401) | Marine gutless worms symbiont microbial communities from Max Planck institute for Marine Microbiology, Germany - Olavius geniculatus... | ecosystem: Host-associated > Annelida >...
CCCAAATCCTTTTCTTCATCTACTATTTCCAATTTATTGCCACTCATATAGTAATCAGCATGACAGTTGCTATGTCCAATGTGTATAATCTTACATTTGTCAGTATTAAATAGCATCTGCCAGTCTAATGACCATTTTACTAAATTCTTCAAATCATTACGTAAACTTTCAATATCCTCCTGTGAGTTAACAGTTCTGTATATTTTTGTATCATCGGCAAATTTTAAAACTTTACATGCAACTGACTCATCTATGTCATTAATATAAATTAAGAACAAAATTGGCCCTAATACCGAACCTTGTGGCCCCAACTCGAAATTTTCAGGACTGGGATTTAAACTAAGATGAGTTGACAAGTTCATTACATATGGACTTACACTACGTTTTAACAAGTCTTGAGTCTTGAATGAACATATCATCAGTGGGAAGTCCCCCATGAACATTGTGCTGATAAACTCGTGACCCCATTATCTTTGAGGCGCCATATCTCCGTAACGGTGCCAGATAGACGCATGGTCACCATGGACCGCGGATAGGAAGTCGACACCCGAAAGCCGAATAATCAGTGGTCACGTGACCGATGACCAAAAGGTCAAACTCGTGATCCCATTATCTTTGAGGCGCCATGTCACACCTCACACGATAGTGCGAGTGTTGTAAGGACGACCTTCAGAGTCTATGGGAAAAGGCAAACTTTGACCCTCTGTCAACAAAAAACCCCTCAACCGATCGTCACCAAATTTGAATGGTGTGATTGCGTCCTGGACATCTACCACCAAACAAAATTTGGGTTCAATCCGCCCAGAAGTTTTTGCTCCCCATATAGGTGAAATATACACCCCTCCTGTTCGAAATTTACTACACATTTTTTGGTTCTTCAACTCGCCTACAGGCGAGTCCGTTAGACCGATATTTACGCTTAATACGTCAAATGACGTGGTTTTGCGCAAGGAAGTGCTTTTTTAGTGTTACAAAATAAAAATTTAATTTTTGACTTATGTATTTGAAAAATTCGAAAAAATTACAATGGCGCCCATGCAGAAAATTCAAAAATTCTTTAAGCTGTCATAACTGCTTTCACTTTGGACCAAAATACTATAGGCCTGCTGCATCTGATGGTCATTGCTATAATAGGCTACTCAGGCTAAAATTGAGTGCACTAACAGCGAATGTACGGCCAAAACGACAGCCGGATCATTCATGCATGCAGTTAGGGCCTATAAATGGCAAGCACACGGATAAGTTCACGTTCTTATTAGACGTGAACAATGTCCAATCACTTTATTATCCGGCCATCCATCTGTGCATTCTACACGCGTTCATAACTCAAGCATTAAGGCATAAAAATCCAAGATTGATGTAAATGTTTTCCATGGCACAGTAGCTGCTACACCATCTTTTAGCTTTAAAATGTCTAATGTCAGGGTTAGGGTTGTGCTGTGCAGTTGGACAGTTTGTATGCATAGACCTATGAGTGCGCGGTTAGCTGAATATTGTGTCGGCACAGGGTCATATTTTCGCTTCCTTGTTAGGCCCATACACTAGCTAAGCCATAGGCTGACAGAAACATTTTCGGCTGCGTAATCAGTAAACATTGTGCAAGTAGGTTTAATACGACAAATAATATCAAATGAAGAAGGCTTTAACCTTTATGTTAGTGATTACCAACTAAAGTAAGCTTGTAAGGACGCCATATGCATAGCCCCATCTAAGGTTACCCAAATGATTTTTTGCTGTTTTAGAGGACTGATGTCATCACATCGTCCTTACACACAGTTGTAAACTGGTAAATTTTATACATATATCTCCCTAACGGTGCCTGATAGACGCATGGTCACCATGGACCTCGGATAGGAAGTCGACCCCCGGGAGTCGAATGGTCACGTGACCGATGACGTCACGTGACCCCAAAAAGTCAAACTCGTGACCCCATTATCTGCGCCATATGTCCATAACGGTGCAAGATAGACGCACGGTGACGATAGACCTTTTATAGTTAAGCACTGATGACGAATCAAATGCTCTCGTGACTGACAGTGTCTATTGTTTAGTTAAAAAATAGAAAAGTATGAAAGGATCATTGCTGCTGTGCAATTTGAAATTAAACTGTTTGTTTTTTCTCCGGTCTAAACAGCTCACTGATTATATTTATACGGACATATACTGTAAACTATCGAAATGCATTGGACAGACTCCGTGTTCGTATGAACATTATCTTGTCTTAGTAATAACCATTTGATAACTACCTGTCTGGGAGTCGAATTCGTGACCTCTTAGTAGGATTTTTTTGATCCTAAGTAGCTGAACTGAAATGGAATCTGAGTGCAGTTCCGTTTATTTCTGTCGCTTTGTACTTTGCGATGGTTTGTTGTAGAAAGAGAAGTTTGTTAAGCTGCTGGATCAGTTACATAACTCTATACGCATAGACCTCTCCAGCTATCGGGCAAGTATTCACACTGTAGTATAGGCACTGTATAGTAGTGATGTGTAGTCAGTTCATTGGAAACTAATTAGTTAGCTGATTAATTACTTTATTAGCTACTTTTAATTCTACTTAGTTAGTGAAGGGGAAAATGCTGATTCTAATTTTACTAACAGGCACTTTCATTTTAGTTGGATTTTTAATTAATTACCTGTCAATGAAGCTCACTTACTTTGCACTCTACAGCTGCCCAGATGTCTAGAGGGTAGCCGGCGTTTGATCATGGGGTGCTTGCAGGGTTTTAGTGCTGGCGGCGGTAACCCAACATGGGCGCCGGGAGGCACACGGTCGCCAGTGTCGTACAGTGGTAGAGGGGAGGGCTAGGTCTCATCTGAGGGCAGGTCTGATTTGCTGAGCTATATGGGAAAAGCAGAAAATGCTAGTCAAGAGACCACAGAATTTTAGCCAACAAGTACGCAGTTATCTATTTGCGTCCAGTTCTGTCTAGAGAATTCAGTTGATGTGACTTGATGTAGAACACGTTTCCGGCGTCGGATGGCAAGCGTCTACTCGACCTCAAGTCAACAGTCGACCTACTCACTAGCATCACCTTCTTCAGACTCAAGGTAATTACACACTCTCTGATATAGTGATGTTGTGACGGGGGCAGGGGCGAGAGGGCAGTTGTTTCTTCTTCCCATCAAATTGTAGTTTATTGGCAAATTTTCCTCTCATGAGAAAATGTTTTGTTTAAACACACAAGGTTTAATTGAATTGGGATTACAAATTTTTATTTTGGAAAAACGGAAATACAAGTTTTCTGCAAGTTTGTAAAGTTGATTTATATTATTGTTTAATTTTACATGTGCCACTGCCAGCTCCTTAACCCCAGAAAGTTATTTTGCTTAAGTTAGAGCCGCAAGCTGTAGTAGTAGTACGAGTAGTTGTAGTAATGTCCTGGAGCAATGTGTAGTAGTAGTAACGAGGTGTGTATGTAGGTACAAGATCTGGCTAGTCCGCCAAGGACCAGTGACGTTGTCAAGGACGCTGTGAAAGCCTGTCTCAAGTCGACCTATCAGTTCTTGTTTGACAACTGTCTGGAGCTGTACCAGCGAGAGTTTCAGACTGACTCTGAACAACCGACTCAACAGCCGCAGTACGAATACATTATCATTATTATCTTAGCAGTCGATTAGTGGACGCAAATAATCGATTGTAATATATTAATCAAATCGGTAATATATTAAGTAAAAAGCTATCATTAACGGCATTGATAAATCTGTCTTAAGCCCGAGTTAGACCCCTCAGCCGCAACGCCGAACTGTTTTCGGCTGGCTGCAGTAAAATCCGGCTGGCGAGCCGGCTCGAGTCAGCGCGCCGTCGAAAATTCGGCTGGCGGCGGCGCCAACATTTTCCTGCGGCGGCATGGCTCGAGTTGCCGCCACTCAGTCAACACACAAATAGACGCAAACTAAGTGTTGTAGTAGGCCGACTTTTAATATTGATGCTTGATAACACGACTACAAATGAAAAGTGCTCACACTGCAACAGTACTTTTGGACGTTTATTTTTGTTAACGGCCGGAGTATTTGACTTTGTGCTGTGTAAATTTTATTCGACAGATTTTAGTACATGCGGAGCAAAAATTTGAACATTTTTATTTGTATTCTGACGATGTATACTTGAAGTATTGCCTTCCACGCCAGTGGTTGGACAAGATGTTATCAAAATCATAGACTGAGATATAAAAACGTTTCTAAAAATTTTTTAAAAAACGTTAAAAACGTGGCAGAAATAAAAAACGTTTAAAACGTTGAACAAAAAAAACGTTGGCATAGTTTGTTCAATCTTCTGCTGAATGCCTAATGTTGTAGGTGCATTATGTCTAAAACTACTATATATTATAATGTGAACAGCAGAGAGAACTTTATCTAATTTCAGTTTAACCAATTAAATGGTCATAAGACCATAGCACTAAACTAACTAATTAAACTACAATCACTATAATATTAATTCGTTCCTGTGGTTTTTCAAAGTTCTTGATGAGATTTTCAATGCACGTTTTTAGAAAATAAAAAAAAGTTTTGAGAAAATAAAACAAAAAACGTTAACAGCGTCAATAACGTGTCAAGAATTAAAAAACATCTGTAATCATAAGTTTCATCTGATCTGTATTAAGCCTACTTGATGTAAAGATGTGTTGCAACACATGACATTAGTCTATCAAAAACACGTTTCAGCGTGTAGGCCTATGGACTACGGGAGATTATTTGGGCAATCACAACTCAGACAAATTTTGCCTTTTACTGTAAACTTACGGCTTTTCTAAAATATCCAGAATGTACCTTAGGCCAGGCTTATACAAAACTAGGCCTAAGCAACATTTACGTTTGCTGGCTTTGGAGGCTTGAAGCGATTTTATCTGGTCACAATCATGCGGTTTCATAAACAACCTCATTGTGCACACAAAACAGATAGTTTTGAAAATTTACATTCTACAGCACGATGACGATTTAAAAGGTGCTACATGCAAGTTTCGACTGATAAAGCATTAAATGATGCACAAAACAAATAGTCTACACTGATGAAACCAAAATGATACAAGCCACTGTACATGGCCGATCGCTCGATGATAGCCTAATGACGCAAAGTTTTACGATTAAACAGATCAATGTCTATCCACCTCAGTTATTACGCATCATGGCCGCGTTGTTGTCGTGGATAAAGGTGCAGTAGTTCAGTTTACTCGGTGCTAGACTCATACACTTACCATTCAAAATGAGGCCTGCAGTAGAAAACATAGCCTACTTTCAACAGGCGCATTAGACGCAAAGAGCGTCAGGTTAACGTACATGCAGTGACTATACTAAGGGCCGGTTTCTGGATCCTAACTGGCCGGTCAAGTTAGTGTTAACTGACAGATTTGCATAACTCGCGTTTCCCGTTGCACTAACTAACGGTTATAATAGCCAACAATTTAACTGACCGAAATCGGCCAGTTAGCTAACCGTCCATCGTAGTTATCGTAGGCTATTTAACGCAACTCATGTACCATTATGCAAGCAGTTTATTGACGAATGTGATACTATACAATGATTTTACCGTATAAGCAAAGTCTTCAGAACGCTCGTAGAGACGTTTGCTGCTACAAATTTTACTACAAAACCCATTCATGAATGGACAAAATGACCATCTGTAATCGGTTGGCTGGCTCGTGGGCTGGCTGACGTGCGCTTGCGCTCATTAATATTCATGACGCTCGCCTGCACTAGGCGGAAGTGATAAGTATCGTGTGCATCGTTGCTAAGCAACTATAGTTTACCGCTCAGTTACCTGACAGCCAGTCAGGTTTTGTCCAGAAACGCGCACGAACTTAACTATCAAGCTACAATTAACAGACGGTTCACTAACTGATCAGTTAACTAAAAGATCCACAAACCGGCCCGAATTGCAGTACAGTGATCCTATGTCCTATGTATATATAACACACCGTTATAACTGCTGCTAGGCTTATAATCACTGCAAGCCGCAGCGTGCCGTAGAAATTTCGGCTGGCTTGGCGGCGCGCCGTCTGTTTTTCGGCTGGCGTCGGCGCCAGACGATTACGGCTGGCAGCGGCGGCGGCGCGAGTCGGCGGCTGAGGGGTCTAGCCCGAGTCTTTTTCGTTGAAGTTAATTTTTGATTTGTCACTGAAACGCGCTGCAGCTAGTGCAGGACATTATGGCGTCGTCCTAGTAGGGCGACAAGAAATTGTACTTTTTGACAGGCAGCTGCAAATTACCAACAGAGTAGATTTTGATTGGCTAGACTGTAGATTGTTTTCATAGTGATGTTTAGCTTCAATTACTGTAGATAACACAAACATTGAAAAATGATCGTAGCAAACAAGCAAGTCATGTTATTGTGCATAGCACCGGTAACGTGTCTACTGACGTGGAACAAGGACCCAGCAGTATGTCCAGTCTGGACTATTGGCATCAACTCATTGCACTCGTCGCCGCTATTATTGATGAAGATCAGTCCAGTTACACACCGGTCTTCAACCAGTTAGTAGTTGCCTGCACATTTTATTCACTTATGATGCTACAAATACAATTAAAAGTGTGGAATGTTTTTTGAAGTTTTATTTCGTATCAGTTCAGTTTTCAAAATAACCACTGTATAATCTAACTCGCACACTATTGATTTAAATACACAAATTATTGCTGTCATCATTGCTATTGACGTTAAGTAATGCAAGTGATGTAAACAAGACTTCTTATGCACTGTCAAATGTGTCCACGCCGTCACTCACTGAGTAATAATTTTCGTCAAAGAATATATGATTAGATGTGACAAAGTATGCAATGTATGTTACTCAATGTCAGTCCATGGTAACCGTAATAACATAGTTATCGTTTGACTCCATAATTAGCTAACTGTTGACGAAATATTGCTAGCAGAAAGCCTTGAAATTCTTCAGATTAAGCTGCGTTAGCTGACTTTTAGGCGCACTGTAAATGTTTATTTATTTTACTTGTATAATGTGTGGTTGTGAAGGTTTCCGCAGGAGTTGAACGTGGGACAGATCAGTGCGTCAATTCTGTGGTCTCTGTTTTCTCAGGACTTGAAATATGCCCTGGAAGGTATCGTAGTCGCTAGCAGCATAGATTGTTTTTATAACCATGTTTAGCTTTTATTACTATAGGCAGCACTTGTATTACATTGGAAAACGCTAGTGCAGTAGCAGTGTCAAACAAAAGCTCATGCTACATTTAAGCCTAGTCCGTTCAATGCGGAGATGGACACGTGTCACTTTTCTGGACCCGGATCCGACCCGACCCACATACGTCCTACCCGTGACCCGACCCGATCCGACCCGACCCGCCTCCATGTAAATGCAGTGCGTTGACTAACATTACAGGCTACATTTTTACAACAGAAAGCGGTGCTGTGCGAAGTACTGAACATGAGTATTTAAGGAAAAGTAACAGTTTATTTGCTATTTTTTATTTAAGTAAAAGTAAAAAATAAAATTACATAACAAATATGCAATTCTTTGGCTTATATACAACCATGAATAACAATGAGTATTAGTATTATTATTTATTATTTTTTTTAAACCCTTAGTACTCAGTTGCCGACAGTAGACAAGAAAGCCCAGCTGTCACTAGGGAAACACGCTACAGCCTATACAGTTTCTGTTGCAGTACTGATCTTCAACGTCATCCAAGGTCGATAATTTTTATCTCATATGAAAGAGCGTATGCCACTTTCTACTATATAGTGATTAGTAGTAACCTTGGCGCCAACTTTAACCGTTTCCAATAAATGGCCAGTATTAGTTTGAAACTTTCTATTAAAAATTACGGCTAAACTGCTGCAGATTGAGACATGGTTACTATTGACAGCCTATAGGAAGTCGCCAGTGCTCTATCCGATGGTATCGTCGCCGACACTTAACGACTTACCGTTTAGCCACAGTACGCACGATTGGCATACCATAGTGCGTTATGATCTTCAAGGTCATCCAAGATCAACGATTTTCATGTGATTTGAAAGCCAATATGCGACTTTCTATTAGTGATCAATAGCAACCTAGCCATATCTCGTACCGTTTAGCCACAATACATCCGTTACGGACAACAAACAGACGAACGACGACAGACGACACATCGTGCCATAAACGCTTTACAAGCATAGCTGTAGGCCCCGAGTGCATCAAAAACTAAGCAAAGTGTAAATGACTGCTGCGGCGAACTACAGTAATCGGACAAAAATGCCTAAAAATGAGACCGCGTTACCCCTTTGCAGAGCCATGGATTGGACCGCCTCGGAAACAAAAACGTGGTTTCCTTGCTTTCTTGAGTGATATCCATTGCCACTTGTTTTTTGACCGTGACAAGTTTTTAGCTGCCGTCTTTTCAGTCGCTCTCAATGTGACAACTTTGTCCGTTACATGGTTGAATCAATATTGTTTAACGTTCAACATAAGGCAGAGTCATGAGACAGACAGTCTTTACAACACAGAGGCTTCAAGCTTTTTCTTTCTCAGTAAAACTAAACTTTCAGATGACACGTTTCCTGTTGTTTTAGGCTGGCGCCGCCCCCAACAATACTCTCTCTACCCGTCCCCACTTCGCGTCGTGGTACCAATCGTTTATTTACACTTCAAAGGCGTGGTACGAATTATAATCTTCTGGCTGGCAGAGCTAGTGTAATGAATGGGCCTACTCCTTACGCAGTTTCCTGCTTGGCGTTCTTCCGGGCCCCCTGAAGTTGGTGTCACACAGTCGGCTAGCATGTTATTGGCGATGGATACTGCGGCTCTCACTGATCTCAGTGAGTGTCTCCGGCGACTCGGCGCAGCTGTCAATCAATCAATCAATCATTTATTCGTCCAAAAAGCATATTACACGCAAGAAACTGCAATTTAACATTACACTGACAGGAACATCTAGGCATTAAGCTCTTGCGGAAGTCCAATAATAACAAATGTAAGTACTAACACAATTCACGAACACAATTTATATATAAAATTACCAATAACTAAGATTTAAAACACGTTAGATAATCATTTAAATTTATACTTAAAATGCTTTGTAACCTATTTAAATGTAACCTATTTAGAGAAGTAAAATCCACACTGTCTGGCAAAGAATTACAAACGTTTAAAATTCTTTGACTAAAAAAATGTAGCTTTACAGTTATATGAGTGAAAGATGGTTTATACAACTTATATTGATGACCACGAGTTCTAGTATAACTACTTAATTGAAAAGACTCGGACATGTTGACATTAACACACTCAAATACAATTTTGTAGCACCAGATAAGATCTAAGTGCAGACACCTTAGTTCCAGACTTTGCAGTTCAAGCCTTTTAAACCTTCCACATAACTGTAATTGGACAATCCAGGTAGCCTCTGTGAATTTACGCTGGACACTTTCCACTGCCTCAATATCTTGAATTAAAGATGATGACCAGACAACAGTGCTATATGCTAATTGTAACTGCTCAGTTTTCCGTTTTCCGCTGCGCGCTGTCACGTCGTAAAACTACTCACAAAATTACTTGTAATTATTGCTGGTTATCTGATCTTGAACCACACACTGATCGGTGCTGTTTTGGTCACTTAAGTGACAACAGGAAGAATACAAATAATAAAAAAAATACATAAAAATATATAGTAAAATAGGTCTGACTCGCGATCCGACCCGACCCAATCCGCGGATGGACCCGATCCGTGTCCATCTCTGAACGCAACCCACGCTACGCAAGACGCTGCGCAAGGCACATGCGTACTTTTTGACGCAGGCGACGCAAAAAGTGTGCAAACAGTATGCAATGGACGAAACGGGCGCAGATAATGTTAGTCCGTTTAACTGTAGAGTGTGAGAACAACAACAACAACAACAACTACTACTACTACTACTACTACTACTACTATTGTTATTGTTGTTGTCTGGTACAGAGCATGAGAAGCATCGTTTGTGTAAGAGTCTGGACTACATGAACCTTCACTTCAAGGTGAAGTGGCTGTACAACAAGTATGCTGCAGACGTCAGACCTTATCGTGGAGAGATTCCTGACTACCCGCTGTCAGTCAGTCATATTGCGTAGTTCTGTATTCACAGACTTTTATAACGCCTATCAGGCGGGTGGGTGAAGACCGTGACAGCCTTTACCTCACCTTCTTTTCCTTTTATTCATTTGCAACAGTCCATAGCAGAGTTTTGTCAGCAATACAACAAGTGGCAGAGTATTAATAGGCAACAACACTATGGAGAATTTCGTTTCTTGTGTTTCTTTCTACGCTTTCATTCTTTTACCTTTCGATTTGTTTGTTTCATTTTAGTAATTAAGTGAGGGTGGTAGATGTATGTAATATGGACACTTTAAGGAAAATCTTATCAGCCGGAGCAGTGTGTTTTCGTTTATACAAAGTTTTGGTTTTCTAGGTTGGGCAGCGTTATCCTGTATTTTGTGTAGGTTGTTTTATCGTCATTATTCAACACATAATTTATCTTTTAGTGGTGAAAAAGAATGACCAGTGTCCTTAGGTGTATATCAGGTATATAAATACAGCTGTATGTAATATGGACATGCATGGGTTGTGTTGAGAACTTAAGAGTTGCACAATAATGTACACTGTGTTCCAAAAAATCATCCCCGACATTTTCGACTGTAATTTGAAAACCAATTATCAGATTTTAACAATTTTTGGTATGATTATTCCTGATACAACTTGCCATCAAATGATTATTTAGTTTTCCATTTCATCCAACGTTTGTTTTTGCATTATCTGGGGAAAACACAACCAGCAAAATATCACTTTTTTATCCAATGTGATATGATTGCTTAATTAACATAACGCATAAAACACATTTTGTTTACATTTTTGACACTTTGGTTGACATTTTATTCAGTTGTCCATTTTTTTAACTGCTTGCATTAAAATTGCTTGAAGTGTTGGTCCACTGTGCGAACACAGGCAAGGAGACGCTTTCTCCAAACACTTGACAGCAGTGTCGATAATGTTCTGCTCCACACCAATACAGGCTCTGCCAGTCACTTTTTAACTTTACAAACATTGCTAAACTTTATTTGGTAGAAAGACTGTTGCAAGACAGTTAAACCTTGTAATAGACCTGCTGTTGGGGCCCACAGATTAGAATAGATGAAATTTATTGATGTTTTTTCATTCATTTTAACACATACTATGCTTAGTCTGCTTTCCTCAAGCAGTGCAAAAGCAGATGTTGGGTGAGGTGGAAACTAAAACACTTATTTGATAGTCAGTTGTGTCAGAAATACGTCTGCGAAATATTATTCCACTCTGCTAATCTTTATTCAAATTACAATCGATAACGTAGGAGATGTTTTTCGGGTTTTCTGTTTGTTTCAACACATATCTCGCTTGATCTGCTTTCCCTAAGTAGTGCAAAAACATACATTGGATGAGGTGGGAAACTGAACGGTCATTTAATGACAAGTTGTGTCAGAAATATTCGTACAAAAATTATCAAAATCTGATAATTGGTTTTCAAGTTACAGTCGAAAATGTCGGGGATGCTTTTTTGGGACACAATGTATAAGTGTATAGCTATAGGCGGAAAGCCGCATAATAGCGGCACTGGGCCGACTATTTTTAGTCTGTAAACGGAATATGTAATTACCAGTAAGGTTTTTTTCGACTTAGTGATCACTTAAGTCATTCTACGAGGCGTAAGGTAGTTGTATGTATGGACACCTTAAGGAAAATCTTGTCAACTGCAGGGAGCCGCGTGTTTACATTTCTGCAAATTTTTTGTTCTCTAGTTTGGGGAGCATGATCTTGTATTTTGTCTGGGCTATTTCATCATCATCGTCATCGTGACGCGAAGCGTTCAGCCGTAGCATTCCGCCGTTGCGATTTGTCGCCAAAACGAGCGGTCTTCTGCCAGCTGCAGAGCGTCGGTCACTGATATTCCTGTGTCCCGGCAGATCTGATGGATCCAAGTG
>Ga0209671_1006643_pt1 | contig 11905 bp, 7 predicted proteins | sample WorMetHERISLAND2_2_FD_187401 | JGI IMG/M metagenome (GOLD analysis project Ga0209671, IMG submission 187401) | Marine gutless worms symbiont microbial communities from Max Planck institute for Marine Microbiology, Germany - Olavius geniculatus... | ecosystem: Host-associated > Annelida >...
GAATAACGAACTTGATTTTATAAATTGTATGTGTAGCATGTAACTTGTTAGGGATGGTGTAAGATGTCAGATTTCTTCTGACCTTCCGTTCCTTTAACAGTATTTGCTGCTGTTAATAAAACTATTTTGATTTGATTTGATTTGAACGTCTTTTATTCAACGTTTTAAAACGTTTTTCTATTCTTCTCACGTTACCTTTTTGAAGTTTTTAAAATTTTTTTTCTGGAACGTTTTTTTTACATCTATGGTGTAGATTCTACAGGTATATAAGACAGTATCTGACCTGTCGAGTTAACTCGCCAACCATTCCGTTCCAGCTGCCGTTGTCCATGCGAGCACCGTACTTGCTGTCTGCCACTAGTCGGAACTGGTAGCTAGCAAACAAACAATGTTTGCTGTGTTGATGCGTCAAGTACACATCGTATCTGAGTATTGCAAATCATTGTTGTAATGTAACCGAGTCTTGGCGGCATTGTGAACTCACTGATAATGTAACTCACTTGATGTAGTCGGAACTGGTAGCGGAACTGTAACATCACTTCACCACAGTCAAGACGCAGTTACATCCATGACTTTACAATGCTGTAAAGACTGAGTTAGGACATCGAAATGGTAGCGGAACGGCAGCTTGTCTGCCAGAATGTCGGCCAAGTCGGCGCAGTAACCTTCAAACCTGGCATTGCTTCCACCTCGGCCGCTCAGCGTGTCTTCTGTCCGATACATGAGATACGGCGGCGACTACGCATCAACACACCAAACAGTCATTTACGGCTGCAGAAAGTGACGTAATCTACCATTTCATTAGAAGTAAAACTAGTTTTTAGTGTTAGCTTGGGTTCTTTTAGATGCTTTGCAAAGATTACGTTAAACCGTTCTATTTATTTTCTGCTAATGTTGTAATAGCTTACAGCTATTAAAGTCAAAACTCGAAAAGTATCCCGGTGTTGGTGGATTTTCTTGTTTTAAACAGCAAAATGATAAAATAATGTGTGACGTGCGAGCATGCAGTGAACTGACAATAATGGTAGTGACGACGCGTGTTGTGTTGACGTCGACGTGGTCACGTGGTGTGGTGACGTCAGCGTCACGGTGTCGTATGACTCGCAGTCCGTTTGTCTCATTCCACTCGGCGATCTGCACACACAGACAAACAGACAGACAGACAGTTAAACAAATTTGCAAAATATGAAAAAGCCGGACATGAAATTGACGGACATGAAAATGGAAAACATGTTTAAAGCGACAGAATAGGCCTAGATTGAGCAGATTTCGATGTAGCGTTCACTTTTTGAATTAGAATAATGTCCAAAATCAAAGCTCAGTTGACGTAATTACTTGATATTTCTAAGTTGTGTTTTTGTAGTCGGATATGTATTTCAATTATCCTGCACAACTTACCTTGCTGCTGTGACTTATGTTCGGCGATTGTTTTAAAATAAATTGCGCACTGCATTATAATGTAATCTATTTTCAAACGATATATTTTTGTCCTCCAATTTCATGTTCTGCATTTTCAGTCAACCTCTGGATTCAACAACGTTATACGCCGTTTACACGAAGAAGTTCAGCTGACTTGAGTGCCTAGACGAGCATCATAAATGTTTGCAGTATTACATCGTTTTTAAACGGGGTAATATTATAGCCAGCTCGTCAAGCCAGCGCGCTGAGCCAAACTACAAACTAATATCCCGTTTACACGACCAAGAAAACGTCGAGCAAACATCGAGCAAATATAAAGCATGCATAAAGCATAGCCTACATGAAGGAAACATCAAGCAAAGATCGAGCAGACATCGAGCTGGTTCGACCACCTAACTAAAGCCAGCTTGTCGAGCCAGCTTTATCGTGTGAACGGAATATAACCCATGTACGACAAACCTCTGTATACACATAATAGGAACCGGCGGTGCAAGTAGTTGTAATTTTCTAACAGAATTCCGTCAAATAGCTACAAATCTCAGACAGCAAAAATTATGAGTGCTAAAAATTTTAATTTTGTCTTTATGTGCCCCTTAAGTGAAGGTTGTAGCTCCAAATTAAACATTTTTGGACGAAATGTTTTCAACAGAAAGATTTTCCAACCATTTTTGATAGCCAAAATTTACAAAAAAAAACAATTGCTTTTCCAGTCTCTAATTTCCCCTTTCCCGTTACGATGCTACTGCCTCTACAATAAAACCCACGACAAAGCCGCCATAAATGGACGTACTTTGATGACGTCATTGTCAACACTTTGCTCCAGAACGCTCAGCAAAAAGTTGGTGCGATGACCTTCATCATTGAACTCAACGTGACCTGTGTGACCTTTAAACTTCACCTGCGCACGAACAGTCACGTTTGTTACGGCCAATTCACACCTTCGACGCCGACGCCGCTCATCTCAATTCAACTATTGAGTTGAGTTGCGTCGGCGTCGTGGGTGTGACTGTAAATCAAAACACATTTTAAGCTCGTAAAGCACAGACAGTTCAACAAGCACAAAATGTGCGTCTTATTTGCTTTCACATTAACATTGACATTGACATTGCTCACTTATAAAAACGTCTGCATATTAAGGTGTTTACAAGATCGAGCAAACATCGAACAAACGTCGAGCAAACATCGAGCTGGCTCAAGCAGACATATTGGAACCCCGCCCCTGGCTCAAATGTAGGCCTGAGGTTAGGCTCTTAGCCCACAGCTGATCACGTGTTATATAGGCCTTCCAATTACGACCCGCCCGTCCTCCTAATTAGCATGCTAATTACCAAAGAATGTCGAGCTAGCTGCTCGATATTGGTTGCTCGATCGTGTAAACACCCTACGTAGCTTAGGCTTACACCACTTGCTCGTTATAGGAACTTTGTTACTTTCTGAATAACACAACGCTACGAGACTAGCTTAGACGCTGTGACGTCACGGTGACGACATTGTGACGCCACGGCGCGCACCTGTCTAAGGTATCTAGCTATCACTGGTCCCTGCTGCAGCCAGTGATGTGCTGACAGTTCCTCGCTGTCGCTGTCGCTGTCAGTCTCGTCGTTGTCATGACGACACTGAACGCTGCCTGTATCAATACCTATTAACTGTTCTATGTGATACACTGATGGTGTTTTAGTACCCCGTCATTTACAGCATACATCAGAGCTAAAAGCTAGATGACTAGGCCTACAGCACCAGACGACACGACCTAAGAGTGACGGTGATAAGGACGATGATACTATTATTATTGTTATGTTTTAATATTCAGTACTCAATTCTCGAGGGTGGAGAACTAGGTAAGTGTAAATGACTGCCACGTCGAACGGAAAAGTGCCTAAGAATTACTATTGTTATCATCATCATCATCATCGACATCGTTGGCGTTGTCATGGCGACAGTGAACGCCGACGCCGCCGCGGTCGTTGTAGAGCTGGCCGCGCCGGAAGCTGCGTCGTATGACGTCACAAGCTGCGTCGAATGACGTCATCGTCGTCATTCAACATGGCCGCCAGGGCGCGTCGCATCACCGACACCGAGTCGTCGACCAGCGACCATTCGGACGACTACAAACACAGACGGACAGGAACAAAGAGATAGACAGAAACACGCACACAAAGCATTGTACCCCGTTATACATGAACAACTCGGAACATCTGCGTTCAACACGAAACGAAGACATTTTAAATCAAAAAATTTGAGCTAATGCTCACGAGATGCGCGAAAGCCTATAGCAGTTCCGGTACAGCTGTAGTTTAGCTGAAAATTGGCGTGTTCACGCTAAGTTAATATACAAATACTAAATTCTCTATCTGGATCGCATAACGATAGTTCCGAGGCGTCACCTTGTAAATGATATAGACTTGTATCGCAGCCCAAAATCCCCAAAAAACTTTATAAAACCCCTTATTTTGGCGTTCAAGGTCATTCAAAATCATTGAATTCGGCGCCAATCGAGAGCCAGTGTACGACTTCCTATTAGTGATTAATAGTAACGTAGACACTATCTCGCACCGTTACTGAGATACAGTGACTTATTGGTCAAAATCGCAAATTTTGCCCACCCCCTCTCATTTAGCGCCCTCGTTCGGGGTGACCCCCTTCGAATTTATAAAAAAAGCTTTACGGTTCCTGAAACCAGAGTCTTTCAGGCAGCCGATGGTAAAGATTTCGTAATTCTAGCTTGCACCGTTATTGACTGATCCACCCGTGCGACAAACGGACAGACAGACAGAATTGCGATGGCTAAGACGCGCTGAAAGCAGTAGCTGCTTTCGCGCGTAAAAAGCGAATAGAGTAGAGTTATGGAGTTCAGTTATAGCTACATGTATTTAAGATATTTTGGACACATCATGACAAAAAAGATAAAGTCTTGGAGAAGTGCATTATCACAAGAATAGTAGAAGGCACTCGTGGTAGGGGTAGCCTTCGGAGGGCGTGGTGTGATGACATCAAGGATTGGACAAAGTTATTAACAGACGAGTTGCTACTGTCGACAAAGTATCGTGCAGCTTGGATGAACTTGGTCTGCAGTGCTGCCAATGTTCACACCGACGACGACGACGCGTTTAACACGGTAGTGCGTTGACATAAATTTGGTGACAAAGAAAACGAGTGCATCTCACACAATTTTATCTTCTTGGCCATCATTATGCCGTAAATTATTAATTAATGACAAAGTTCTAACAGAAAAACAATTATTGTGCACATTATTGACACACGGTGTACACACTATGTCCGAAAAAAGTAAACTCCTAGACACTGTACAGTAAAAAATGTCAAATCCGAACAAATGTGAATAAAATCTCGTTATCTTAATCTGAAGTAAATTGCTAAAACGATTTCCAAATTAAAAAAAATATTATTTCTTAGCGGAGTTATTAATTGTTGAATACCGATAACAAAAATTATCTCCGTTACCATACATACAGCTAATGATACAAAGATGTCGTAGAATTTTACCTCGGTCGCAGCAGCGATGCTTGTTGCCGTCAGTGAAAAACCCGTCACATTCGCTCCACCAAACCGGAAGTCGTCCACGTCTAATGCGTCCATTGTCTACAAGTCACGTTATGTGACGACGTCATAAAATACAACGGTTGAAAGTGTGTACAGTTTTGCATGAAAACCCATCTTCGAGCTAAATAGCGTCACTTGCCATATTTCTGCAAACCGAGACGGGTGAATGCGCTCCGTCTTAACCCCGGCCGGTCAGCTCGATTTACCTACCCCGAGTGGATTGAAGGCTGAGTCGACGTTAACTTTACTACGCACAGACAGAAAACTTGTGTAAACGAGTGTCGACAGAAAGACACACTCAGCTTGCGTGTAGTCTATGCTATCTGAGCGTGGTTAAGTATGATATTACAACACTGTCGGGAGTGGTATAAGCTCGTACTACGAACTCGCTTACCCACTCCAGCAAAGCTGTCATTGGTACCTACAGTATAGTCGTGAAGTGAACTAGCAAGTCCGACTTACGTCTGTGACGAGCAAGTAGTAATAGCCAGCGCGATTCATGCCCAGTGAATGAACCTGTACACAAAACTGCCATAACCCAATCTTCTAAAACATACTGGTATAGGCTGATGCTACATTTAGCCGCTGCGTTTTGCGTTAATTAGACCTACACGTTAACGTAGGCCTACCTCCTCAAGAATAATTTATCCATTTGTTAATTGTCCATTTGTCTCGTAGGGCTTTAACTCAAAAACAGAATGACATAAAACAGAATTGATATGAAAATTTTTCGGAAACGAAGCAACGCTGTAACGACCTTTAGTTTAAAAAAAACGAAATTTAAGCTTACTTTCAAAAATGACACATTAACACGGCTTGCGTAATTGGTCATTTTTGACCGAGCAGAATGTATAGATGATGCTTTGTGATGAGACAACGAGACACAGACAAAGAAACGACACAAACAGACAGACAGACAGACAGACACGGTTGGATAGAGCAAGCGGAACCTGGTGCAGTACGATTTGTAGCGAGTTCGTTGAGCGAAAATCGAAGACGAAATGTTTGTCCTCTTGGTGCGTAAGTTTGTCGTCAATTCGACGCAGAAGCTTGTAACAACTGGTCACGTTAGTGACTCGCGCTGAACAGTGACGTAGCCAGAGTATCGGAGCGGTACGTGAGATCGAATTAGGCCTCGGTCCGGTGACAGTGACTCAACAGTGATTCAGGCTTTGAAGCACCCATGTTCTGTGCGTTCAAGGTTATGCAAGGTCAAGTGACAGTGACTGCTGATTGCAGTGGCGTAGCGAGGGGGAAAGAAGAGCCGTAGTGGTCTATAGTTGTGTGAGGTACAAGGCTAAGGTTAGTGACTCGCGCTGGTCGAAGAACGGTAGCGCTGGCAGGCCGTAACTCCGCGATACGAGAATGTGTGACGCGCCACCTGGCGAACCCTGACTAACAACACACTGACTTAAGGCGCGTACAGAGCGACGTAACTGAACTGAACTGACACGATTTAGCTTTTTACGAACTGGCCAATGGGCAAGCAGGGCGAACCCGCTGGTCATTAGTTTACGCGTACGTAAGCGTAGTCACTGACGCCGTTAGACGGTGCCAACTGTAATGCATTACTGCTTGTCCATTGGTCAGTTCGTCAAAAACTGAACCATTATTTTAGTTCAGTTCAATTCAGTTAGGTCGCTCTGCACGCGCCTTTATAGTAATTCGCAATGTCATTATGCAGTGTGACAACGTCTCTCGCGAGTCAGGACAGCTAGTGTCGACGTATTGCTGTCGAGCCTATTCGACCATCGCCATCGTGGGTTGGAAAAAAACCCAGGGCAGGAATTTGCAATTTTCTGCAAATTTCCGACAAATGGGATTATGGGTGCTCGAAATTTTAATTCTGCGCGTAAATGTTTGATTTTGGTTCAAATTTCCTCAAAAGTAACGTTATCACCACTAAAATTAGCATTTTGAATGACTGTCTTCCGACAATAATACAATTTTCGGACGCCGCTAGCAAATGCTATCACATCCACTATAATAATCGAGTCCTTGTCATTTTGTTCATAAACTTTAACCAAATTCGTTAATGGGGGGGAAAGTGGAAAAAGTTTTCCCGGGCCCCACGACGTTTGAGGGCTCCGCATCGCTCAAAAATATATATTCGCTATCTTTCTGTCAGCAAAACTGATCATCATTCTGAATCGAGTTTACGTCAATGCGTCATCTATTCTGCGACGATTTTTCGATCTGATTATTTTTCTAATAAATGAATATATTCACTATTCTAGCCCGATCCCCCTACACCACCCTCATAAAATTATAGGGCTGCTCGAGAATGTTTCCCGGGCCCCGCTGTGGCTCTCGTCGGGCCTGACTTCAACTATGCCTCGTTCAAACTGCAGCGGATCCAGTCAATGTAAATCGTTGAGTGAGACAACTAACTACAAGTCGCGCCGTTTAGCGGTCAACCGTCTGGGACGCGCGGCACTGGACGCTGTTATTAGAAGGATAATAGATAGCACAGGAGGCAATCAAGATCTCGCTATCCAACACTACGACGGACGACCCGCCGCCTGCCGAGTAAAAGACAAAGTGACAAAAGCAAGTCCAATTAGACGCCGCATGCCTTTCGCCATCATCGTAACTTGAAGCCGGTAGGCCTATTTAGTGCTACTACGTGGCTCCATGTTTCAGCGATTTCGTCCTCGAGACCAACGTATTGGTTTCGAAAAAGCGCGAAAACAACAACAAATAATGTTTCAATTTTAATCTTGCCTTTGAGCCAAAAAGTCTGAAAAATATCCAGACTTTTGCTAGTTATTAATTCTAAATAGTTTGCCAGTCAGTAGCCAACTAGTTATCAGGTTAAATAACAGAATTTTGCGGTTTTCTTGTCCACAATCAACTGGCATTAACTAGCATTCATTGCTTACTTTATGTCCTGTCTAAATGTATAGTTACCGTCGCACACTCGGCTCCAGTGAAACGAATCTTAGGGCGCCTACAAAGCGACGTAACTGAACTGAACTAAACTAACACGGTCTAGTTTTTGACGAACTGACCAATGGACGAGCAGGGTGAGAACATTTTTCATTGTTCGACGCGTACGTGGGCGTAGTCACGTAGGTCACCGACGCTGTTGGACGCTGTGCCTACTGTAATGCATTACTGCTTGCCCATCGGTCATTTCGTCAAAAACCAAAACATGTCAGTTCAGTTTAGTTAAGTCGCTCTGTACGCGCCTTTAAGCCACGTGGGTCTTTTCATTACATAAGAACCCCGGAACGTAAGATATCAGCCACTGTGTGATCTTATGCTTGCAAAACGCAACTCATTTCGTCACCTTCGCTGCTGTCATAGACGTAGTAGGCAGTAGGCCAGCCATTCTGAGCTATGACGTCAGCAACAGCCGCAGCCAATAGTGGCGGACGCATATACAGCACAGAAGATGACGTCACGCTGCGACAGCCGACTGTGATTGGTGGAGGCGCGGATGACGTCAGTAGGGGCACGTGTAGGCGCCGAGACAATGATTCGACGAACATTGTACGCTGTGAGTCGCCGACGTGCAGCAGAGTCACAACTCCCGCCAGCAGACTGCGACATACTGCAAGCAATAGACTCGAAAATAAAAAATGCACAATTGTTGTGTATGTTTCCTGGGCCTGAAATAACGGTAACAGTACGGTAATTTTCTGTTTAGCTGTTAAAGTTCAAAATTAAAATGCTGAATGTGCAGCTGTAAGCAGATGGCCGCATAAAATGCCGACTCTAGTCGAATGGCCCGCGAATTACTGCTCGCCCCTTGGTCAGTGCTGTTCAGTTCAGTCCCGTTCAGTTCAGTTATGACGCTTTGTACGCGTTTTTAGACCGGGCAGTATGCTACATCAAAGACAGAATGATTGGCAAACATCGTATCTACATACAGTTTTAAGAAAAACGTCCGAACTACATCTAGAGCTCTAGCTAAAAAATGCAAAATGCCAAAATGTGAAACATGTTCAAACATCTATGCCATATATGCTATTTATTAACAAACTGTGAAATAGCGCTAATTAGCCTACTCTGGAAGGACGCATCGTGTAGGCCTAAGCTTAGACACTTTTTCGGATTTTCTCAAAATGTCATCGACGCCTGCATAAAATTATATAGACCCATGCTAGTAACGTGCGAGTGGTCTATTCCAGGTCTGTACACGGCAGAAATCAGACGCGTAAACGACACACGTAGCCTACAGAAGCTCCTGCTGATTACATAACAGCGTGATCAACAAGTCATCAGCGGCTTGTAACACAGTGACTACTGTTAGGCTACTAGGAGATGAGATGGCGATGCTGATGCGTGTCCGCCTCTGGACCCGTAGTATGACTGATCACAGATGACAAGCCGCAAGCGACGACATCAGCAGCAGCAGCAGCAGCAGCCCGCGGGCAACAGCCGACAATTACTTGCAGAACGAGAGCAGCAAGTAAGTAAATATGAGCACGCATATGAAGCTCATAGCGCGAAATGTCGAGAGTCAGGTCAGGGCTGATAAAAATCTAGGTTTTTTAAAAAAATTTTAACTTTAAAATCTTTTTATTTTTTCGAGTTTTAAAAAAGTCTTTTGGTTTAATGTTCGCTGAATACCGAACACAAAATTACGACCCAGAAAAACATTTTATGCACTCCGCTGTTCGTCACAATCACATTTTTTCTTAAAAATTATAGCAAAATAAAGTAATTAAAAAACCAAAATTATAATGTGAAATAGAATATAATATGTAATAAATTTTACAGCAAATAAAAAAATTTAAAACCTTAAAATTACACTTTTGAGGTTTTTAAATATTTTTAAAACACCTAAAAACCTAAATTTCTAAGACTAATTTTCTAGCCCAGAGTCAGAGAGCAGGAATGGGAGACAGACTTTATGACAGGTTACTATTTGTAAGTGTGCATGCCGACAACTCACGTGTGCGATGTATCGTGACGACATCACTGACGTCACTGACGCTCATGTGACGCGCCTGCAGTTTGACCACGTGATCAGTCACGTGCTCAGACGACTGGCAGGTCACGTGATCAGTAACGTGGTCAGTGTGGTTGAACGAGTATGTCACCTGCCCGGTCTGCAGAACGCCTAGACGATTCAACCGACCAGCCACAGACATAGAATTATAATAATACGAAAGACCAAAGTAAAGTAAAAACTGCCTACTTTCTCTTTAATTTTTCCCCTGGAACGCATATTAAAGGTCATATTTATAACAATAAAAATAATAAACTACATTGTAAAATAGCTCATTAATATTTGTGTCGGTGATTGGCGAGATTAAAACTGAGCTGCGCAAAGGCTGGCAGAATGTGTCAACGGCGTGTCAGTAGCAACCGCGCAGAAGACACGGCATTGACTGACACACAATCCACACGCCCCGTCCAACACGTCAGACAAGCATGCTCACGCCAATTAGCATTACAGTTTTGCACCATTTATAGTTTATTTACACTCAAGAACCGTTGCATGAAAAGTGCACTTACTGTAAACAAGACACCAAAACTATTTCTATAAAATGAAAACTCAGTCACGTGCCAATAACGTGTAACAGATGTTCGGTAAAGGCAAATCTATTGTATACGGTTGCACTTCAGACCATGTCATTATGTCTTTTCGTATTAGTTCACGGTTAATACGAAAGAACATAATAACATGGTATGAAGTGCGCCGTGAATACAAAGTGTCGCAACGTATAAGTCCTATATTTATGTCGCTTGTCCTCAATTCGTGTCAGTTATTGTTCTTTCGTCGTGGATCACTGTTGCCGATGCGTCTCGTCTAAGCAGGCGTCAAGAGTGCCTGCAATGGACGTCTGTTGGACGCGGCTCATATCAGAGTACGGTATGTTTACTCTGTGTACCAGCTTAACTGTCATTTATTAGCAGCCACATACGTTGTAGATGCATTGGAGCAAATGCACTATCATAAAGCTAGGGAACTTTTTAGCTTTCCAAAAAAGGGAAAATCTATCGATTTCCTTTATAGCTGGTCCCGAATGTGATTTTTGCTCACCATGCCCCCTAGCATTATGGAAAGACCGGAAAAATAGGAAAAAAAGAAAATAAGAAAAAAACGGGAAACTAAGTGAAGGAGAGAAATAGGCGAAGTTGCCCCAAGGCGTGGAGTGGGATGGACGACCCTTTTAATTGTTGCTTCCTGACGGACTGACGTCACACGCTGTTGCTGCTGCTGCTGCTGAGCAGTTAGCTGCTACTGAGTGACGTCATGTACAGACACTTGATCGCAAAGTTAATATCGGCGGGCAAACAATACGCATCGCACGCCGTCGACTAACGACCTGTCTCTCTGTCCGGCACTACATAATGGGCTATCTAGAACCGTTAAACCAGCCAGCCGTGCGTACAATGTTTAATGTCGATAAACACGGTCCGTGTACAAGCAAAAAGTAGCTGTATCTAAAAGACTAACCTTTTGCAGTAGTAAAGTTATTATGAAATTTCAGGGCAATATTATCGAAACCACGCTGTCTCATTGTATTAAAAATACCAGTAAGAAAATGGAAAACTGGATTTTCGCAGTCTTTTCCAATTACTTTTCCAGCAAAGTAGCGTGCACTGTTCATTTTGCTTCGCTAGTGACGACAACGCGACTCTTATCTGTAGTGACAACTCTTTTTATCTCGTTATTGTGTCATGTAGGCTAGGTCTGTATAAACGAAACACTATTCTTGTGAACTACACGGTGTTTCATAAAAAATAGCACCCTTTTTATTTCTTTCATAATTCACTCAAATGATGATCAATTTACACGAAATTTTTAACAGATGTAGCTGAAGCAATGTTAATTCAAAATATGTGGACAAAATATGGCTGTTAGTTAAATATTCTTTGCTAGTTGTGATGTAATGCTGACGTCATAGTGTGGCGCGAGTACAAACTGGTTTGTCACAACCGGTGCTGTAAGTTGCTGAATAGCTGCCCT
>Ga0209671_1006644_pt1 | contig 11904 bp, 8 predicted proteins | sample WorMetHERISLAND2_2_FD_187401 | JGI IMG/M metagenome (GOLD analysis project Ga0209671, IMG submission 187401) | Marine gutless worms symbiont microbial communities from Max Planck institute for Marine Microbiology, Germany - Olavius geniculatus... | ecosystem: Host-associated > Annelida >...
CCATAAGTTTTTGAACCATAAATTGGCACACCGGTTACTTCAACCTTGGGGAACGTTCAAACCAATTTTAAAGTCTTTATTTCTCTGCCTCACTGATGTTATTTTCAAAATATCGCATCGATATCGTAGCCTATCGAAACTGAAATACTGATATCGAATCGTTGCTGGTCCGGGTCGGCACTTTCAATCGCGGATACAGTCTACACACGTAAGCTTACATATCATGATTTTTGTGTTACTGACATCAAAGTCTACAAACGGAAGATTGACTGACGTCTACTTGCTATTTTCCGCAAGCAGATAAATCGGTGTACGTAGCTAGCTTACTTATAAGAAAATTGCTCGGCGTTTGGCAGGTGTTTCTTTGCCCAACATTAACACGGCTCAGAAATTTGTTGCAAATCGCAACAAGCAGAAACATGAAATAAGTTTTCGACGCTGTTGCTAATGATATAATGATTTATGTTATTTGTTACAGCAGAACGTTTTACAAGCATACGCCAGATAGCAGCACGTAGTGTACAGCGTCGTCGTTGTTATCGATGTTATGAGTTCAGAGAACAGCAAAATTAATATTGCGATCTATAATTTACACGAAACACGTTATTGATTTAGATATAATGTAAAAAAATTTACCAGTTTAAAAATGTGTATAAGGGCGATGTGATAATATTCGTCTTCTAACACAGCAAAAATCATTTGGGTAACCATAATTGGGGCTATGCATTCGGCGTCTTTTAGCTGACTCCAGTTGGTAATCACTAACATAGTCTAGAGCCTTCTTCATCCTAGCTTTCAGCGTCTTGATAGGGCAGCAGGGTGTGTCGAACGGACGGACGCCTCAACCAGTGGCATATTTAGGGGGGCACGGTGCGATGCCCCCCCTTTGGCCCGACCATGAAAATTTTTTACAGGCGACTTTTATGAAAAAGTGCGTTTTTTGCCATTTTCCAGCAAGAATTGCAAAATTCAACAATGTTTGATTGTCTTTTGAGTTTCAAAATTTCAGAAAAATGGGCGACTTTGCGGTTTCAATTGAACATTCAGAAGCAAGAAGTGTTTCAGCTTCAGGGGTGCTTCGCCCCCTGACTCCCCGACCAGGGGCTCTGCCCTGAACCCCGCTATAGACCCCCGTTATAGGCTCGCGCTCCGCGCTCGCCATGCCCCCCCCTTTGCCAAATCTAAATACGCCACTGGCCTCAACTATAACTAAGTCGCGCGAAGCATGACAAACGTAGTTGCAATATTTCAGCGTATATTCTACGCAGCTGATTCATTATAAGCGACTCAATGTCAATGCGCCGAGGCCAAGGTCAAAGCCAAGGTCACAATTTTTTTGTCCTCAAGCTGTCCTTAAAGTCATAGCTAATCTTCCAGAAGCCCATTTTTGGCAATTCACCGTCTGATTGAGCAGCAAGAGATCATAGGGGTAACCGGTGGCTAGCAACTTCGCTGCTAGTTTCATCATCACGTTTGATACTAAAGTAAATAGCATAGATACAATAAACGTTTTAAACGTTTTTTTAAACTTTTGCCACGTTTTCAGCGTTATTAAACAATTTCATCAACTTCTTTTTTATTTAAAAATGCATTTACTAAACATGCACCAAGATGGTCGAAAATCACTCTTAAAGCCACAAAAATAAATCAGTAAACTATAGAGTTGAACAAGTTAAAACCAACGTTTTTAACAACGCGTTTAAACGCTTTTTTCCAAAATTTTTGGTACTTTTTCAACACCTGGTGGTTTTTACTTTACAGTCGTAAATAACCAACGGAAATATCGGACGCAGGTTTCGCAAATTTTTTTCTCGCTGTCTGAACTAGTGTCCGAGTCGTCGAATGTAGCAGCACACCGTGTGCGGCTGCACTTGTGTGGAGACCCTTGGCAATGACAGCCGATGTAACAGGGGATGCCCTTTTTGTTGCAAGAGCAGTTACCCAACTTCCTGTTGCAGCCTTTTGTGCAACCACAGGATATGTTCTTGGTCATTTGTTCTGGCCAGGCTGATTTTGCGGATGGTCAGCTTGTCATCAGCCTGTGACCACCCATAGCCCTCGTATGGTCCCAACTCTGGCCTGGCAATGTGTGAAGTCTTGTACATCAGTGTAGCTAGAGCTGCACCTTTGACGCACGAAAAATTGGCCTCAGCCCCCTCCGTGGAAAAGTAATACAACATAGGCCTACGTAATGTAGCGTCCCGTGGTGTTGAGTTGAAGTATTTGTGCATACTTCAATAAAACGCTGTTGTTGATATTGTGGTGTTTCAACATTCCGACGACATTCATACTCTGTCAACTAGATATATATCAGCATTCAGCAGAAAAACCTTGTCGCATTTTTTATTATTTCTTGAAATGTACGAGCAAAAACGTGTAAAAATAGCGTAAATGCACAAATTTATTTCAAAATGTTTGATGCTACGCACGGCACTGGTGCCGTCTGGCGAAAACACGTGACATTGATTTTACGTCGTTTGCTGATCGACTATACGATTACTATAACAGAAAACGGCTAGGCTATACAACCAGTGACGTTATTGCGAAGGGAAAGTTGGGTTGGGGCAGGAAACATATTTATTCTCTAAATTTTAGACAAATTTGAGGCTAAAAATCTCCCGACTTTGTTGGCGAAATGGGGAGGCATTTCCCTAAGCAGAAGTTTACCACTATACCACTGGCCGCATGTCTAAAGCGGCGTTCACACGTCCGTGATACTAGTTCGGCACATGATGTGGCTAAAATATCGTAGTGCCGGATTAAGATTTTGGAAACCCTGGCGCATTGAGAAAATGTGAATCCACTTCCCTAAAATTTCAATATTGCAGCCGTGTGTCGGAAAGTTGTAACGTTTTGCCCCAAACTTTTGCCGTTTTATTAGTTCTAACAATAAACAGATCTTTGATGTAAACAAGCTGTGCTGTCTTGCAGTAAACAAAATTAGTAATCCTAATGTGGAATTACAGTGAAAAGCGATTTTTTTTGTATTTTTACAATTTCGAGAGGGCTTCACGACGGTACGTTAGTACGACCAAGGACACAGTATACGACAATTAAAGTAGGCTACGTACGACAATGTTGTATAATGTCAGAAATAACTCGTTACCCTGATTGTGCGCGAACAATGCTGCATAATTTTATCGCTGTACGAACACCCTTGTGCAACCTTCAATTCCCCTTCCTCTCGGCGCCAAAAAGTTGCACAATTTTGTTTCCTAAAACATCAGATTTTCTGCACCGGTTAACAAAAATAGCTTCAGCGAACTATCGAGCCTTAGCTTCTAAGATAGGCCTATATTTAAGTTTATCTCCAGACTTTAAGGCTGCAGTGGGTACAAAGATTTCCATGGGGATTTCTATGAGTATGGGTGTGAGGATTGAAAACTAATGCCCAAACCAACCATGCGTGCCAAATTCGCTGCTTCCATTTCTTAAATTCTGAACATGCCATTGCAGCTGTTAGTACGTCGGTGAACAACGCAGCGCAGAGGTCTGAAATACGGTATATTATGTAGGATGGTGACCAGTCAAAAACGCGTAAGTCAAAATCGCGGACCCAATAGCGCGGACACAAATGCTGTAGGATACAGTACAAAACTACTATCAAAACCCGTTGAAAGCAATCGATAAAATAATTACTAACATTCTCGAAACGAATATACGACAGCGAAAAAAACTAATATCAGACTTACACAAATAAGAGACTTATACGGAATAGACAGGACAATTTACTCCCTCCCCCAATAAAAATCGCAAGAAGAAAACATAGCCCACCGGACGAACTTTAGGAAAGTCTTAGGACAACATCAGGATCATTAAAATTTTTAGAACTTTTTTGCAAGTTAAGCTTCAGTTCATAGAGTAATGGAAATATTATTACTTGTATAATGATTTTTTTTCTGTTGCTTTAACACGCAGAAACATTCTCCCCTCTCTCATAAAATTTCAACTTGTCGGAAAATTTATTTTTGTGCAAAAAACTGTCTTCTAAAAATTGGTGGTAAAATCCCCATTTGGAATAAATTTCAAGGCAAAACTAAAATACTGCGCTTCGCCAAGGTATCATTTTTAAAACACACAAAAAGTAAACCTGGCTGGGACATTAGTCTGCAAAAACCTAGATTTCTAGAGTTTTTTAAAAATAAAAACCTCAAAAGTCCAAATTTCGTTTTTAGATATGTATTTGCTACACAATTCGAATTACTAGTCATTATTAAAATAATTTTTATTAGTCATAATCTTTTATTGCAACACTAGCAATTCCGCCTACTCTACACATTTCTCCGTAGCGTGGTCTGTTTCTCTATCGTGCACCCTCTCTTAACCGTTCTACAAATTTAGAATACAAATGTCGTCCCCTATTTTCAGAGAAAAAGATATTGGGGGGGTTGAAATCCTAGCCAAAACATGTTTATCTATAATGATTCACCAGGTGGCAGCATCGTTTAGCGATTTCCCTTACTACCAAATTAATTTGTTTTTTATATCCCAATCGTAACTTTTTCAAGTACAAGAATGTGGCAGAGAAAATAGTGTATACCGGTAGTTCATCCTTGGTGGCTTGTAATTTTGTGTCTGGTGTTCCTTGTATACACACAAAAAATTAAATTATAAAAGAAAAAAGAAATAAATTAAAAGCCTAAAAATGTTATCAAAAACATAGAAACTTTTTTTCCAGCTGCGCAACGTAACGACCGAAAGTCATGGTTCGCTTGCTGGTGGCCGTGCGTATAAAAGCACGTATAAAAACTGTAAGTGTAAGTAAGCCTACACGGTGAAAACACGCAAACAACGATGGCACGACAACGAGTATTGCTTTGCGAATCAACCGATTAACAACATCAACAACACGTAAGCCTATACAACAATTAACTCTTTGCAACAACGTTGCAGACAGTAACATATCACATCGAAATATATGCCAAATTCACGTGAGCAGATGATCGCACATTATGTACGCAGAACAAAACGTTATGCTGGAAAAACGTAATGAACTAAAGAAAGCATAAAATAAAAGATTAACTTCAGTGGCGTCGATCTTTGGTCAATATTGGAGACGGCCAGTGGAGGAAATGATAGCGTGTAACAAGCAGGCGACAAAATTGTGACTTTTTCATGCTTTTCACCTAACACGATGTTTAGCGAATTAACTGCAGAAACATTCATCCTGGTTTCCATAGCCACATTACAACACATCTCCAAATATTAGATGGCACCTCCTGCCCTCCTCAAAGATTGACACCCCTGGTCAACTTAAGAAACAAGTTGATTAAGCTTCTGGATCGAACATGAGCCTACTACCTGCCCTGGTTTGAAGAACGCTATCGTATTAATGCATCAATGTATCACAAAGCATCAAAACATTTGCAGTAACAGCAACATAAACAGCAACAACGCAAACGACAACGACGACATAAACGTTACACTACAACGACTGCTCTGATTTGAAAAAAACAAATGTTATTTCCACATCAGTGGCGGGTCGTGGGCGGGTTAAAATGCTGGTAAAATGCAAAAAATGTTTTTCTCGACAAGAAAACTCTCCAACTGGCTGAGACTGAATGCCCTTCAGCACTCTCTCTCTGCCATGACGTCACAGTACTACAAATTTAAAATTACGTCGAGACGAGGTGCAGAATGTATTTTTATTCTTATTCCTTGAAATGACGTCGTCACATTGCCACATATTTTTATACAACAACTCATAAAAACAGTACACATTAAATAGCAGGCTACCCATGAAAACTAAGGTACCAAGACTGCAGCATAACAGACTAGATGCAAAGAGTTTTTTTTCATAAAAAATATGAAAGCAATCAAAAAAAATGCAGCAATATTTTGAGTGTTCAATACAGCTTTCAGGAACCGAGCTTTTTTCTAAAAACAGACAGCAAACAGTAGCACGGAAATTACTTTTATATCTTACGACAGCAACACGGAATCAGCAGACAGTCTTGCATGATTACCAATGCACAAACTCTTGCGTTCGAAACTTTACTACAAATCATTGTAAATAAATACATAAAGTTACAAATAAAATGCGAATTCCGTACAACGTTACAAACGCAGTAACGATGCTATGTTTTGCGTCGTTAAACCACGGTTTGTTGTAAGATAAGCAAGTCTTAAACAAACTTCTACACTCCAAACAGTGGTTTACTTTTATATTCCTGTTCCACGCCAGCCTTCAGTGACCCAACTCAAGCTCTGTGTGGTGGAAACGCTTGCTCAGCACGTCGTCACAGGTGATTATGCATCAGTTTGGCAAAGACGAACAACACTTTATACCGGCTTCAGTATAGTGTTCATGCCGAGTGCGGAGCAGTACCGATGTCTAGTCCACTGCAACAGACAATGCCATTTACAAAACGTTAACATGCCACGTTTTTCCAGTGCTTAAGGATAGGCTTCAAGTAACAATTCCAGCTTCCAGCCATCTAATAAATAAAGTATTATAATATGCGCTCTGCAGAGTCCTACTCCTCGCTGTGCACTGAAAATTGTACTGTGTATTGTGACAATCACAGTCACTGCTCGCAGTTAAAATTACTGTATTAGTTTTCAAAATCATTTCTATTACAGCTTCAGTAAAGTTATTTGTGATCATTTCTATATCTATATAGTATCAGTATTGAAAATCATTTCAGTATTAGTCGCAGTGTAAATTTTACTGTAATCAATCATTTCAGTATCAGTTTGAGTTTCAGTTACTTCACCGCCGTTGGCCAGTCTTTCTTGAAAGCGGTTGCAGATAGGTATGCGCATGCTGCCTATCACAACAAGCACTAGTGACGAGTTTTTTAGTCGTATAAACATCGATGACTCTAAAAGACCTTGAACTACTAAAATAAGGGGTTTTATTAATTTTTGTGACTTTCGGCTCCGGCACACGCTTCAAAAGTGAATTACGACGAAATAGCTAGAAATAGATTAAGACAATTTGCAAACAAGAACTGCTATACTTTTGCGCGTCTGGTGAGCATTAGTTCAAAATTCTTGTATTTGATAAGTCCATCATTTACTAACATTGTCATCGATGCCGCAAGCAAAAACAGAAGCATAATAATCAAAACGTCACATGGGTTACAAGCAAATATAAACAGAAAATAAGTACGTATTATTTCGTGTAAAATTCTGAGCGTTGCTCAGAAAACGGCAAACAACTTCGGGGTACACTTTTTGCCGCATCCTGGCTGGAATGGGTTTACACCTGTAAATCTGTAGCCAATGCATTATATTAATGATGTTACTATTGTTGTTATTGTTGCTTTACTTTCTGTTTAACGAGCTTAATCAAGAACGTCGTGGGTTAAAAGGTAAACAGGAATTTGCAAATTTCTGACCGACACTGCACATTTCCAACGTAATTTCGACAGACAGACAGCTGCGTATTTTCAACAGAAGAAAGTAGGCTTATGTGTGCTCAAAATTTCAATTTAGCTCCTAAGTTGTTCCAAAATAGGGTTTTTCAGCGCCAACTTTTGCATTTTTGCATGAAGGGTGGGGGCAGTAGTGGCAGGTTGGTTTACCACAAGTCAGTTCATCACAAAAAAACTGTTATTTACAGCTTTGATCGCTTTCAATATATCGTTCTGTAAAACATATGACAACGTGATTTTTATCAGGAAAATTTATGTGTGACTATTATCAAGAAAATATTCTAGCTAAACTTTAAAATTGAAATCATCATAAAATCATCATGCGCACCAACCGGTAATTGTTTGTTTTTGCGCTGTGTGATGAATCGACCTACTGATGAAACAACCGAAAATTGCCTGCCCCCTCTCCTTCTTGCTACGACACCATTGTGCGTAATAGATAAAGCAAAAATTAGAACTGTTACTGACTTGAGTATGAAGAAAGCGCTAGTGGAAGCCGTTCTGGAAGCCTGCTGGTATCAAAGTGCCCTGAAAATTATGCCAACACACACAAACACGTCGATGTCTGACAGACATCAGTCTTATGCTGCCGCCCGGCAAATATAAACAAGGAAAACGATTTCGCCAATTGCCAATTTTTTTCGGTCCCTGTCACGTCTTATCATTACTGTTACAAGACGTGACCACGTGTACCTACACAAACACGTAGGTGGGAACAACTTGCACAGAGTTGTTACTTGGTAGCGAACCAGCCGGAAGTTGAACTCGTGACCGCTCGATTACGAATTCAACGCTCTAACCGCTGCACCATATGTAAGGTGAATAAAAAAATAAACATTATTGGTTGACCGTAATAATGATCGTGCCGTTGCTACAAAATTGTGTCTGTCTGTCGTCTGTCTGTAATTTATGCATTGTGGCTAAACGGTGCATCTTACCTGTCTAAACGAATAAATAGGATTGCCTCTCGGCTAATCTGTGGTATCAAGTTCGACCCCTTACATCCTTCCTTTCCTACAAGCGGACTGTAGGCTGTAGCCTAATTTACTGGTTGTTAATTGATGATAGGCTCAAACTTTTTTTATTTTCAGTTTAACTTTGAGAATTGTTTTCAAATAAAATAGCAGGCCTAGTTAAACTGTTAGTCAAACTTTTTAACTACCTTGAAATAAAGTTTAAAGTTTAACTAATTTTTAGCTTTATCCAAACTTTAAAAAACTTGATGACAAGATTGAATTTAGGGACTTTATTGATTGTTCTATGCATCAATTAAGTATTATTGTAAAACAGTAAAACTGCAAGAAAATTAAACCTAATCTTCACGAATGCCATAGCGAGCGTTGAGCATGAGACTAAGCTGTCAATGGACTTCAGTTTTGATCACACATAGCTTATAAGTAGCGATGAATAATGACTAAATTTTACTCTATTTGCAAGAATATCGTCACTTGATTTGTAAGAACTTGCATAGGCTATCGGCAGTGAATATTCTGAATTAGGCCTAAGTAAAATAATCTTGCTAAACTTCCTAGTAAGTCACATAATTTTGCCATTTAAACTGTTGTCTTAACAGTCATAAACTTTTTTTAAAAATTAGCTAAAGTAAGTGTAACTCGAAAAAGTAGTTAAACTAGATCTATTAGTTAGTAACTTTTTAGTCAACTTTTGGCCACCAACGTTTGTCTAAAAATAATTTACATGTAGACCACGGCAACTCTTCGGTCACACACTCAAACTGCCTCGGGTTTGGCCGTGGAGTGACTCGACGTTTAACTCACAGCCGTTCGCCAGATGACAGCACCACGTACGTCTCGAAAGTCTCGCTGGCGTTTTCCGTCCTAAATTACCAACTGTAATATTTCCTGTAGTAATTAGTAGGCTCTACAACTACGTTGGCTGGTAATGTTTCATAATACTAAATTATAATTACAACGTACAGATAATATTCATTTAATTTCTAAGCCTTATGTCGCCGCAGTAGATTTACGCCGACTGTCACACCGGAGCTTAGTCGCTACAATACTTATATTAAGCGCATCGGACTAACATTCCTAAGTTCTACTATTCTTAGCGGAACCATCCGACATCGTTTATAGGTCTGTGGTTGGTACTGACAGGCCCATTTTGAATGAAAATTACTGCAAGTGAAGTTAGCCTATATTTGACAATTCATCATAATATCGAAGACAGTAAGCATAAAGTCTAGATCTGTCAAAGCGTTAATTTTTAGACGACCGTACTTTACGTAGGCCTAAAGGTCGAGCTGTTGTCATGGTTGTCGTTCGTCTGTCCGTCCGTCTGTCCGTCACAGAACACGGACGTATTGAGGCAGAACGATGCAAGATAGGGCACAGGTTGCTATTAATCACTAACAGGAAGTCGTTAGGCCTACTGGCTTTCAAATAAAATTATTATAAATCATTGACCTTGGATGACCTCGAAGGTTCATAACGCACTATGCAATGCCAATCGTGCGGTATTGTGGCTAAACGGTAAGTCGTAGGGGGTCTGCGATGGTACCATCAGATAGGGCGGTGGCAACTTCCTATAGGATGTCAATAGTAGCCATGTGTCCTTCTGCAGCGGTTTGACTGCAATTTTGAATGGAATGTTTAAAGCTATATGTGGCCGCATCTCAGAAACGGTGAGAGATACGGCATAGGTTACTAAAAATCACCAATAGGAAGGCATATATTGGCTTTCAAATGTCATAAAAATCATTCACCATGAATGACCTTGAAGGCTGTATCGTGTCTTCCCGTGCAAGGCGTTTTTATTGTGAGAAATATTTGCCAAACCTGCGTCCGATATTTTCTCTGTTCATTTACTCTGTAGCTATTTATAATTATAGAGTGGTTACTTTGCTAGTAACAATAATACGGTTAGAAAAGGCTGAGACGTACGGCGATGCCGGCGGGGTAGGCTAGGTGTAGACCGGGTGTAGCATACGCAATGGAGTCAGGCGGCGCGGGGCCTGATGACGTCACATACAGATCAACCGATGGACTAGTAGTCGTTCCGGTCCCAGGTGTGATGAAACTTCGTGGAGACGGACCGCCGGAGACTGCTGCTGCTGGACAGTTGCCTGTTGGCGCCGTGGATGAACAGCCGGCCGCTGGTAGTAGGGACAACACTCCCGCCTGCGCCACCACTATCATACACACAAACATAACAGCGGTTGCAAAAAACCGTACTTAAAGGTCCGTGGACACCAAAATTAACATATACATTTTATCCATTTTCCTGAAAGTGCAGAATTTTCTGATAACTTTGACAGTAATATCGACGCCTAGCGTTTTGTCAACACAGAAAAATTTACCTTTGAAGTCGACGATCTACGAAAACGACGTAGAAAACGCGCCACCATGATGGTCCACGGTGACGTCATGAGTTAAGCCTATATAGACGTCATAAATATTAATGGCCTAGCCTAGAATGATGACGTCGTCGGCTGGGCTAATAATATTCATGATCTATATGGGATAGGGTCATGACGTCACCGCGGGCACTGATAGATTAGAATTTTCCCATAACGTAACGTAATGCCGCATTCCGTTTGAAATCGCACATTAATTTCATATATTTCTGAAGCTCAAATCGACATAATATATATGCGAGGTTAAATGTCTAATTAAAATCTATAGAAATTGCGCGAGTGAGTTTTACCGTGACCATGGACCTTTAAGTAACGGTCGAGCTATTGGTACGAGTAGTCGTTCGTGCGTCTGTCTGTTTATCTGTCTGTCCGTCTGTCACGGATGCACTGTGGCTAAAAGGTGCGAGATAGGGTCTAGATTGCTATTGATCACTAATAGTAAGTCATGTGTTGCCCTTTCGAATGACACGAAAATCATCGAGCTTGGATGAACCTTAAAGTCAGTACACACTATTGTGGCTAAACAGTACGGTGCATCTCAGAAACGGTGAGAGATAGGACCAAAGTTTTTATTGCGCACTAATAGAAAGTTGCATATATCCCTTTCATATAACACGAAAGTCATTTGCTGGCTGGCTTTCCAACACCCGTGTACGGTCGGCCCTCCCTAGCGACAGATGTCCTTTTTGTTGTAGAAAGACCGATACTCGATTTACCTAACCCGGAGAGATAGAAGGCTGAGTTGATCTTGGTGGGTGGTTACATAATCTAATTTTACGACGCGTACATAGCAAACGAACTGAATTGAAAAGAACTGAAACAATAAAGCTAGGCCTATATCACTTCATTGCAGTTGAGTCAGTTCAGTTCAGTTTAGTGTGTTTGTTTTGCATGAACCTTAAAAAAGAATCACCATAGTACTATTTTCACAAATACAAATAATGTCTTGCTAACAATAGATATAGCAGTAGCGTCGTGCCCATGCCCATGAGGCTCTAAGTGTCCGCCCCCAAATATTTTAAAAACATAAAAAAATGTTTTTGTGTAACACAGTTTAAACTTTAAAGTAGGGCATCTACTATGAATGCACAAAAATGTACAAGTTCAACGTTGATATTTTTTGGAGAAAAAAATTCCGGGCCTTAACCC
>Ga0209671_1006645_pt1 | contig 11904 bp, 6 predicted proteins | sample WorMetHERISLAND2_2_FD_187401 | JGI IMG/M metagenome (GOLD analysis project Ga0209671, IMG submission 187401) | Marine gutless worms symbiont microbial communities from Max Planck institute for Marine Microbiology, Germany - Olavius geniculatus... | ecosystem: Host-associated > Annelida >...
GTCAGAACGTCGTCATTGATGTTCATTGATATTCTGATAGTAGACACGTTTTGAATGATTGACTATCAGTTGTTGGACCAACGGAGTTAGCATCGTCAGACATCATCACTGTTCCGTTCATCCAGTCATCAGTCTCATAGCCGTTTCAGTCTTTAGAATGACCTCTGTAATGCAGCAAAATACATCCAGCTGTTATCGTTCGGAAGCTAATAACGGGACAAGCCTAATACCCACTTACAACTGAAGCTACGTTGAACAGCATGCATACTGAATCAGATGCAGTTATGTGTATTCTAAAACCCGAAACCCAGGTTTAAGATTTTTGAAACCCGAAAACCTGGGTTTGGAAAAGTGCTCCGGGTTTGGAAACCCTAATCACAACAACTGATGAGTAGCCAGCTAACATGCTGTATGGCACAAAGCAAAAACGGAATAGGAGAAATGATTGAAGGAAGCCACAACTTTACAGAAGAAAATAATAAAAGGTAACGGGGAAGAATGGGTGAATAATGACATCCCAATTCTGAAAATGTTCCACTGCCCTTGCTAATAAGCCACACTTATCAGCTGATAACGTATCAAATGAGTAATACTTAGTCCTACTACTGGTAATAACATTATGTTTTTAAACTTTTCTGTTTTAATCCCGAAGATATTTATGACTGTGGGTACAAAAATAATTAATGCAGAAGGTTTGTGAACTCTGATGGCTTCTGGTTGTCATTGCAAACACAGTCAAGCAGCATGGAGTGGGCCCAAGAGCATTACATCAGTCAACTGAGAAAACTCTTCGACAGTTCCTTGTGTAAGGCTGTGTTCACATAAGCACGAGTACGTGTCCGGCACTGCACGGGTTCCCGTATACGAGTTACGGCAAACACGAGTTTGCCTGTATTTCAATGGCTGCCGTTCACATACCTGTTACCTGTAAATTTCACTCATACGAGTAGTTTCTGTGCAGGTCGTGTTTTTATCCAACTCGTAGAAAGTAAACTACAAGTAAATAACATTGATATAATTTATAAAAACCATGGCACATATTTGACGTAACAACTGACGTCATCGTAAAATTGTTCATCGTTAGAGGTGTGCGTTTCATAAAAATAGTAACTTTGTAGTGGAATATTGTTGTTTTAATGGCAAAGCATTTCCTCGATTCGATTTTACTGCGAATTTTCAATATGGCTGACACACCCTAAGTTATATGCTTGTACAAGTGACCATGAACGTTCCACTTGTACGAGTGAAGCCTCTACGGGCCACAAACGGAAACCCGGACTCATGTCTGTGTGAATGCAGCCTAAGACCGTGGCACACAACACAACTGTGTAGCGCTGGACACCATGTTCAGTTAAGGCTTAAAAAATTCCTGTGCTGTCAGTTGCCATCCATCCACAAAAAACTCCCATCGCTAAAACTTAGTAATATTGGACTCTCAAAAATATTGGTGCAGTTTTTTTTGGATTGTATTCAAAGTTTACTGAATAAATAAAAACTGTCTGCATCTAGTCTGTTATGCTGCAATATTTTTTACTCTAGTTCTCATGGGTACCATTCAGTGTGTCACTGTTTTTAGGAGTTATCGTGTAATATTACATAGCATTTCATGAAATAAAACTTTTGGAATATTTCCCCCAGAATCTACGTTTTTGCGAGACTGCAATTGGAGAAACAGGATTTTTTGGCAAAATTACACGTACAACATCAGTCGTTATAAAAAAAACAGTGAACTAAACAGACTGGCAGTTTGTGCAGTACAATGCAATAATAAATGTGAATGGCAACATACAGAATGCTCTCGCAGCTACACAACACAAAAATTATGAAAAATGAGAAATACAGAGTGCATGTTTTCTCTTGTGAGTCGACTTGAATATTTTGCTTGGCTGTGGCTCAAGCTCCCCAACTCAGCTCAGAAATTTTTTCACACAACTTATGCAGCTCCGAAACTGAAATGCAAAGCATTTGGGAGAAATGATCGAAGACAGCCGCATCTATCTCTGCTTCCAAAATCGTTCTGCACTGTCTACTACATTGCAGGCCACACTTGTTGTTGATCGATGAGACGATTGTTTTGTTTCACGTGAGAAAGACTCTGACGGTGCCTCTGATGAGGCTGCGGCAGACAGCGCAGTTACGCAGTGCCGGTGCGCAGCTGTCACAGCAGACGAGATGACCACATGGCAGAAACACGGTGTTCACTTCCAGATCCATGCAGACACGACACGTCTGCGCATCGTGCAGCTGCTTGTTCTCTTCCAATAACATCTGCGTTTCTATCACACATACACATGCGCAAATACAGCCAGTGAGTACCGGGCAGTCACAGCATCCTTAACTGGTTTAACTTGGTCGGTATGCCAGCAGTCCTGGTAACAGACACTACACTATTATGCAGAACTCGCCATTTCTTTCCTAACAGTGGCTATAACCGTCAGCGGCACTTAGTTCACCTATCCATGGAGGGATGGTCAGGCTGAGTTGGTGTGTGTAAAAACAATAAAATGCTAAGTCCTTCCTCATTCTTCTTCTTTTTCAATGTTGAGTGCAAACTTCAGTAAGTTGAAGGCTCTAGCTCCTAGGTCGGGTGCACACGGTCGGTGGTGTGCTCAGTTTAGCCAGCGTAAAAACATTGTAGGTGCAGACAGACGAAACAGAAAATTTCTGGCTCCTCTGAAATAGCAAGATGGGTTGCAACTCTTAATTCACTGCATGCATGCTGTGGAGGGCGTGAAAGCCGGCTATTCGCTGTCTTCTGCTCCTTTTAGGTAACGTATCCCGTAGCTGTGCGACGTTTAACTGGGTCCGGAGCGGCCCAGCTGCATCGACATCACTGCATCTCTGCAGTCAAGAGTTGCCGCGCAGTGTATTTTAGAGTTAGGCTCTGAACGTTGAGAAGCACGGAGCTCATCTCAGAGCAGCTGTGTAACGCTGTGGACGTATCTATTGCTGTTGAGATTGAGACTGTTACTGTCACATTTTACTAGTTGAATAAACCGTGACCGCAGTGTTAAAAATTTGGCTACCTCTCACCTATCTACAGACCCCACGAGTGGTGCTCTATTATGAAAAGCACACTTTCCCCAGTTGTAAGGCTTATATGGCGGTGCCAATCTCCTCTTCAGCTCTCAGCCAAACTACAAACATGGGACTAATGCATTGCAGTTTGCCTTGTTATGCTAAAAACTAACTGAAGCACAAGCATAATAATGACATCAGTGGAGGCAATTATCACAACATATCACTGACCAGCATCGACGACGTCTGTCTCAGCAGGCTCCGAATCTTCCTCCAACTCATCATCATCTGTTGACGCATCTTTTTTCTTTCTCACAGCTAGCACACATGCACAACATGCGAGTGTAGGCCATAAGAACATGCCAACAAACTTTTGTCCACATATTCACCAAATATTAACCAAATTTAAAAAATTCTTTCACTGACACTCGTGGAAAGTTTGCCCTAACGTGACCACTAAATATCCCACCACATCCTAAATGCATCACAACACTACCTAATTTCGTAGTATCTATGAAACACAAACTTTCAAAAATCACTGCAACCCAAAAAAGCCTCTGCAAAAACTCTTCTTCTAGAGCAATTTTCCACAAATTTTCTTATTAAAATTAAACCATGTTTAGTTTTAGATGCATTCTTGGTGCTAGTAAACAAAAGCAGATAATATTATTTCAATTAATTAGTAATTTTTTATACAATGACAAAATACCAGCAATGCAAAATGCTACTGAGTGATGAAAACAAATCATTAAAAAGTTATGCCAGTTTAAAGAAATTCTGACTAACAATACAGAACCAAAAACCTGGCTTAGATGCTTTTTATACTATCTGACCTCTAAATATGTCAGGCCTACTCTACAGCTACTGAGACCAGTACTGGGCAAGCTAGAACTAAAGCTGGTGTAAATAAAGTAAAATAAGAACTAAAATTGTTTGATTCAAAACTACCTTAAACTAACAAAAAATTTGAGCTAATGCTCACAAGATGCATGAAAGCCTATAGCAGTTCCTGTTCGAAAATTTCCTTAGTCTATCTCCAGCAATTTTGTCGTAATTCACTCTTGAAGTGTGCTGCGCAGCCAAAAATTGCAAAAAAAAAACAATAAAACCCATTATTTTGGTAGTTCAGGGTCTTTCAAAGTCATCAATGTTCATACAACTTAAAAGCTCATCACTAGCGCTTACTGTGATAGGAAGCATATACATGCCCATCTGCAACCATTTTCACGGTAGACTTGCCAACATCAGTAAAATAACAACTTTTAGTGGGGTACCGCTCTTTGATGCCCTCGTGCGCAGGTTTCCTTGAACCTAGAAGGTCGAGACTTGGACCGTTGAAATCTACATTTAATGCTGCAAATTTCATATGCAGCTTGTCTTGATCTATCTATAGTGAATTTGGCGCAATTCGCTCTTGAAATGTGTTTCGTAGCCCAAAATCACCAAAAAATCCATAAAACCCCTATTTTGGCATTCAAGGTCGTCCAAGGTCATTCAATTCGGTGGCAATCGAGAGCCAGTGTACGAATTCCAATTAATGACTAATAGTAACGTAGGCCCAATCTTGCACCGTTATTGAGATACAGGGACTTAATGGCTAAAAATCACAAATTTATCTCACTCCCTCTCATTTAGCATTCTCGTTTGGGGTGACCCCCTTCGAATTTATGGAAAACCTTTACGGTTCCTGAAATTAGAGTCTTCCGGACAGCCGATGGTGAAGATCTGGTGATTCTAGCTTGCACCGTTTTTGACTGATCCACCCGTGTGACAGATGAACAGACAGACGGGCAGAATTGCAATGGCTAAGACGCGCTGAAAGCAGTAGCTGCTTTCGCACGTAAAAATGAATCTTAAAATATCGCAGTACAAAAACACTCACTGCGTGCTTGTGACCTGACATTGTCAGCTGCTGTATCGGCAGAAGCAGCTGTTGACTGCAGCTGCTCTGCTGCTGCTGCTCCATTGTCTAGACAACAGCAAACCTACTAGTTCTTAACAGTTTCTACTCAATAATCATTGATATAAATGAGACCAAAAACCTGAGACCACACTGAAACCATTACTGATGATACCATACCCAAACAATACCTTCATTATAACTGATGCACAGAAGTAGACTCATATAGTAAGCAGTAAGCTTCAAGTTTGACATTAGAACAGAGTGTATCACACTAAGATCAGCTGTACAGACAGGCAGACTTGTATCCAAGACCAAAAATGTGAGACCAAGTCTGAAGAGCTTGAAACTAAGATCAAGACTGCAACAGTCGGTCTTGACACCACAGTCCCTCTCTACAACACTATTCTATTTCATATTCCTTTCAGCTTCTGGCCTTATATTTGTATTTGGCCAAAACTACATGAAATCTAAACAACAAGAGCTATGGTAGTAAGCAAATCGTTCAGTTTAATCAGAAGTTATCCCTAGATAATGACTTTTCTTACAGCAAATGTAAATACGTTATCTAAGATTATCACAGAATGACATAACATTAAGAAAGAGAGAGAGAGAGGGGTGGAGAAAGTGACCTGGCGATATAAGGTTGGCTGTTAAAGTGGAACTTGTGAGTTGCATATGGCAATCCATTTGCCTGCAATACTCTTACAAACTATCTCAAAAGTAGCCGTCTACTTTTAGATGCCAGCTCAAACATTTCTTGACTCCTTGCTCTACTAGCACGCAGAGCACGACATTATCTGCAGTTAGCACACTACATAAATTAATCAACATGGCACTAACTGATTTATTTGAATACTTACTACAAGAGCAAAAATCAAAGTTAAACAACTCGTGCAACACAAATAACAGAGACAAAAGCAACTAAAGCGGAACGTGCTTGGACTTACCGGCATGGAAAAACCCAGCATCGACGAGCACGTCAATATTCTGGCCCTGTGGTAGAGAGATTGCATCAGCACGGAATGTCTGGTGCCTGGACTCGGCACTGGAGTACTGCGGATGCTTGCACATGGCCAGCGTCAGGCCAGTGAACGTCGGCTGATAGTGCAATGCAGTTGCGTCCACTTCATTCACGCCCTCCTCAACAAACATTCCACTCACAATCAACATTTAGTTATATTTTATATCATTAATCATATTATGTTTCCTTATTTGAAGCAAAGATCCTAGGGTTAGTGACGACATTTAAATGTTGAAAACTATTGGAACGATGAGAGGTCTGGTGCATCTGTCAACTATTATTATTTTGCAAAACAATTTATATTTTACACATATTTTACTTATAACTAAAACTACACAAAGCATTAAAACCTATGCCAAAAATGGTGCTTTCACACGGCAAACACAACAGAGTACGTTAACGCAGCAGCTGTATATACACCCTGAGCCATAAAACAAAAGCCAAGATCAACTATCTATAACTTTATCAAATACTGACTAATCTCAAAATTCTTTCACTGCTACAGAAAGCAGAAAATTTGCCATAACAATCCGTTTAAAGGTTCCATTATACTGTACGACTATTATCTATCCCAATGCATTCAACACTCTCTGGTAAACACTTCTACAGCCACTTAGTTTGAACAGGATGACAAAAGTCTACTTACAGTTTCCACCATTATAACAGTGCAATGAAATGTACGTCTCAGTGCATTTAGCACTTGTTACTGTTCCTTAATGGCAACATTCACCAAACTGAACTGCCCTTCAAACAATTGGTACAAACACTGAGGAAAAAGTAGTGCCATAGACAGGACTGTATGGGTTAACGTAGGCTAAAGAGTTAATAGCAGCTAGGCCGCAGCTGGACCAACGCAACGCAGCAGCTGAATACTTGTAGTCAGTTGCCGCTCTGATCTTGCACGAATAAAGACGTGCAGTGCTCGCACTTCTTTCTTAGTTTTGTTTAATTATGTCTCACAGCCCGTTATTCCTCTCACAGCTAAGCAAAGGGGAAGGGGGGCACCAAACCAACTCCTCACAAGACCTCCTCTGTTGTTTGGAACTTGCTACTGAGACATCTGTGTGACTATGCTCATGCCACATCTGTTTTTCCCTAATCACCCAAGGCATCACCATATTAACGTTCACAATGCAATAAGGTTATTCTACTCTATTCGGTGTTCTATACATTGATGCTTTACTTATTACACAAACTACTTACTCACAACAATGGACAAAAAGTAGCAAGTGCATAAAGAAAATGCTAACTTGTGGGTTGGCGGCGGGTACAGCAAACGGTGGCACTGGAGAGTACAAGTTGATGTCATCATCTTCAATGCGAATGTTGCCGTGTGGCGCAGCGTTTGTTACAAACGGACAATGAGGCATGTGTCGACGGTGCTCTGACATTGGTTCGTCGCCTGGAACCCAATTCCGCAAAAATCCCCGACAGAACGCGCACTGCACTCGATCGCCTACACAAGAGCTGACCACATAGATCAAGCCTATCACTTTGTTAATGTTTTCCACAATACCAAAAACCTTAGAAAAATCATAACAATTATCAGAGCTAATCAAGCAAATACAACTATGTTACAAAAATGTCTTGCAGTAGCTAATGATTGATAGAACTGCAATTTCCAATCTGTTGCACATTTTTTCAATTTTGTGGGATTTTCAGGACAAATCTGCTTACTTTAGGGTACTCGAGGACAAGCATCAAATTTCAAAAATTTCAGAGCAAAATAATGAAAGCAAAATACATGGCAAATGTAGTATACAACAACTGACTTGACAAAAAATGCATCATACAGAGAAACTGGCATTCTACAAATTGCTGCATCTAACATCATATTATATTGTTATGCCTCAACGCAAAATACCTGCACGTGATCGTGTCATGTGACGTTGACAAAAATGCACTGTTACTAGTCAATAGTCAACAGTTCACATGGTCAACAGTGAAGTGAAATGCTGAACCATGTGAAATGTTGACCACTCATGCCGGTAACAGTAAAATCATCATAAAATTTTGGTATAAATAATTTTTATTCAAATGCTTTGTTTTGATTTTAAGGTATAACAAAACAAATAGTGACTGGCATCATCAATCAATCATTAAAAATTTTTGGCCCTCAGTTAGTAAAATGTTTCCAGTACTCAGCCTTCGGCCTTGAAGCAACATTTTATGAACATCTGGCAAAACATTTTTAATGATGACCTTGATGCCAGTCACTATTCGTATACTGTTTTAGCTAAAAGTGATCGTACATTGAACTATTGTAAAAGTTCCATATGCACCATTCAACCATCAATGTGAAATAAACCACATTGTCATCACCTGGGCCCTTGTGGAAGAACCCCGCCTTGGCAAGAGTTGATGGAGTTACTGGGGAATTGTCTGGAAAGTTGGTGAAAGTTACAAGACGAGCTGCTTCATGCCTGAGAAGTTCAAAGTTGGGATTTTCCAGGTCAGTCGCTGGTGCACGCTGTACTGTAGCCAAAACACCTTTCCGCTTAGCTCTGTCGAGCGCACATCGACAAACCTGTATCATCAAGAAAGCAAAACAAGTCTGCAGTCACAGGCCACACCATCTCTCTCAATCAAGCACAGACTGGGACTGTACGTACCAATGTGATCAACATAGAAAGCTATGGATGGATCAAAAATCGGATAAGGGCCCAACAGGAAAGAACAAGACAAGTCAATGAACCCAAACAAAAGGACCTACTAACTTTCCCATATGTAACTATGACAGTGTTCATCATGGCATCGACTAGCAGGCAAATGAAAACAATTGCAAAGAAGGAAACCTGAAGTGCCAAAATGCCGACAACTCGACTAAAGAATTTATACATACTCCTTGTTTCAATCAATGTCTCAACCTGTTGTGAGTTTATTCAAAAGCAAACCTGGCAGAACGTTGGCACTCGAGTTGTCGATGGTTCTACACAACTGTCTCTGACATCACCGCTAGTGCTGCTGTTGACTCTCAGATTCTCACTTTGACTCGAGCCGTCATTTGCAACATTTCTATCAAATTCATCATCTAACGGAACCAGCGGAACGTTCGCTGAATTCTGAATCAAATCAAACAAAGTTATTCAAAACGTAGCAGTACAAGTGCTGGACAAAAACATCAGTCATAATCAGCAGTACCTTATAGTTAAACCGATCAGCACAATAACACACACCATAAAATACACACAGATAAAATACACATTTGAATCAATATTAAAATCAAACTTATAATGATACATACATGCTTACAACAAACAGATTATTTACTAGATAACTGACAATTACTCAGGAAAAATGGCAACTACGCAAAAGTATTCAGCTGACAGTGCTCACAAAGGAACTGAGACAATCAGTGAGTGATTCTTCTACAGTTACTCTGTCTTGTCTACGGACTAAAATGTTCACATTCTCTTAAAACAGTCATTAACATTCATAAGATATTAAGTCCTGTCATTACAGCCACTCTATAACACTGTTTTAGTTTAGTAATGTGACTTTAATAAAAAAATTTGTTAATTGTTAAAAAAATTTTAATGATTATCTATGGGATTGTTAATCCACAATCAGTAATAATTGCTGATGAAAAAATGGCACACCAGACAGTTAGGAGCTTGCTGTCTGTGCCTCTGCTGAGGATCGTCTCCACGTTGCCAATGTACGATGATAGTGCCGCAGTCGAAGCAGACTGTGGTGTCACCATCGCCAGTTGCATAAAACCCATATCTTGCTAACTGTGACGGCCAAGCGCTGCTTGATAGTGGCCAGTTAGTGTAAGTAGCAAGTCGATTCAGCTCCTTATTCATAAATGCTTGCTTTATTCATCACCTGCGTACAGTCAAGCTCATTTAAACATATGGCAGCACGAGGTCGGGATTACAGCTGGTTACAATAATCCAGTTACAGCTGAACAAGTTACTACAGACTAACGCAAAATAAATAACAAAAAAACACAAATATTATCAAAATTACGTATGCCTGCAGTCTGCCAATAATTTATAACTGGCACTTGGTTAAGCACAGCACGTTTCAGCTTCCAAAACAGTGACAGACTTATCACATGGCCATCCAACACTATGTTCTCGCAATGATTTCACCTCATTTCCTATGCGAGCTAAGTTGCAGTTCTCACAATATAAGTGACTAAAACAGAACATGATAAGACTCATCTTGTCAGTCGACTGAGCAAACGTTGGTGGGCTTAGCATTTTTATTATATAACGCTACATACTGGGTGGGGTGCTCCATTTTTAGTGCTATACAATCTGTGCAGTCATATACAGACCAGATCAGAGCCAGCCAGACTATAATATCTGGAGAAACATTTCATTGTGTAAAATGCGAGTGCCACACCAAAGTAGGATACTTCAATTTAAGTAATAACCTGCATCTCAGCAGACTCCTAATGATGCTTCTTAGTTGTTTTTCATGTTTTTTGCATGAATGTTTCTGGTTAGGGTTAGTGGGTAGTAAAAATCTTGGCAGGTTTTACAAATTTGTTAATGCCCGCTTAGCAAACAAGCAAGGGGTTGGTACTCTCAAGAACAGGGGTGGCCAAGCTGTTACAAATGACATGGACCGAGCCAATCTACTAAATGAGTATTTTTGTTCAGTTAGTGTACCTGACAATGGAATAGTGCCTAACTTCAGCGATAAATCGGGTAGCGGCAAATTAGACAGCGTAGTATTCAGCAGAAATGTCGTCATAAAAGCAATTAAGAAACTAAAACCTAATTTGTCTGCAGGCCCAGATGGCTACCCTCCAGTGTTTATACGCAAATTAGTCAACACCATCAGTGAACCACTTGCACTCATTTACAATGCGTTCATGTCAGTGGGACAAGTACCCGATATGTGGTGGCGTGCTATTGTGACACCGGTTTATAAGAGTGGTGCTGCTTATGATGTCTCTAATTACCGCCCAATCTCACTTACATGTGTGTTTTGTAAAGTTATGGAGCGTGTAATTGAGAGTGAAATGTCTGATTATTTGCGGCAAAAAGGTTTGATTAATAAGCATCAGCATGGTTTTTGTCCCGACGATCTACAACTATTAACCTATTGGAAACCTTTGATGATTGGTCACTAGCTATTAATGACAGAGCCTCTGTAATTACTGCATACTTCAGTAAAGCATTTGATGTTGCGAGTCATAACAAACTGCTTCAAAAACTTGCTGCTTATGGTATAGCTGGCAATCTGCTGAGCTGGATTAAGAACTTTCTGTGCAGTCGGTCACAGGTGACACATGCCGGCCATTCTTACTCTGATGTTAATTGTGAAGTGATGTAATACAAGGCAGCTGCATTGGACCGTTGTTGTTTGTCATTTATGTGAATGATGTCTCAGGTGCATTTTCTGATGGCTGTATATGCAAGTTATATGCTGACGATATAAAGCTGTATTCTGTTATGAGAACCGTTAATGAGTGTAAAAACTTCCAAGAATCTCTTGATGCACTGTATAACTGGTCAAGTACTTGGCAACTGCCAATCTCTTATCACAAATGTTCGTTTATGGTCATTGGCAACCTAAAAAATGATAAAGATTTATCTTTTTCATTCCACTTGGGTAATAATGATGTATCCCGCCAAGAAGGTGCCAAAGACCTTGGAATTTACACAGACAGTAGTCTGAAATTTTCTAGGCACATCAATCACATCATTGCTAAAGCACACGCTAGGGCTACTCTTATACACAAGTGCTTCTTATCCAAAGACCGGAGTATACTGGTGAAAGCATATGTAACATATGTATGGCCACTGCTCGAGTATGCTGTTCATGTATGGTCACCTTACCAGCTTGAGGATATTGCAAGAATTGAATCCGTGCAGCGACGCTTTACAAAGCGACTGTCTGGTTTGTCTAATGATGATTACAGTAGTAGGCTGGCAACACTGGGTCTCAAAAGTCTTGAGCTACGGAGACTCCACCAGGATCTCATGTACACATACAAAATAAT
>Ga0209671_1006647_pt1 | contig 11902 bp, 5 predicted proteins | sample WorMetHERISLAND2_2_FD_187401 | JGI IMG/M metagenome (GOLD analysis project Ga0209671, IMG submission 187401) | Marine gutless worms symbiont microbial communities from Max Planck institute for Marine Microbiology, Germany - Olavius geniculatus... | ecosystem: Host-associated > Annelida >...
AACAGGCTAACAAAGAGCCCTGTGGAAGTCCACTAAAGACTAGATGCCATCTCGAACAACAACCTCGAAGGCACACTCTCTGCTTCCTATTTGAGAGCCAATGAGCCATTCTCGAATCTAGTTCCAAATTTTCCCACCAATCCCATGAGCTTTTAACTTTAGCATCAGTCGGTGATGTGGCACTTTGTCAAACGCTTTGGCAAAGTCAAGGTTATAGCCAATTTTGTCCCAAATTTCGTTGTCATGGCATGCACGAGGGTCGGTCGGGGAAAATGCAATTGGCAGCATTCGATGGCCCATCCCCGAATCCCCCCCATTATGCGCAAAAATCTCGCAAAAATCTTTTACGCAAGCCGAGTTATAGCCAATTTTGTCCTAAATTTCGTTGCCATAGCAAACGGGGGTCGATCGGGGAAGAATGAAATTGGCAGCATATTAGATGGCCCATCTCCAAAACCCCCCCCCTATAGTATAGGCGCAAAAATCTCGCAAAAATCTCTTACGCAAGTCGAGTTATAGCCAATTTTGTCCCAAATTTCGTTGCCATGGCAACGGGGGTCAACCGGGGGTAAATATAATAATAATTAAATGTCACCGTTAATTAGGCCGTCCCCTAAAACCATATTTTGAAACCAAAAATTACGACTCTATCTTGCACACAACCGAAGTTATGACAGTTTAAAGAATTTTAAAATTTTGCCCATAGGCGCCATTGTAATTTTTTTTCGAATTTTTCGAATAAATAAATGAAAAATAAAATTTTTATTTTATAACAATAAAAAGGCACTTCCTTGCGCAGAACCGCGCCATTTTACATATTAAGCGTAAAAATCGGTAAAAGAACCAAAAAAGTGTTGTAAATTTCGAACAGAAGGAGTGTATATTTCACCTATATCGGAGCAGAAACCCCTGGGCGGATTGAGCCCAAATTTATTTTTGTGGTAGGCGTCCACGACGTAATTACGCCATTCAAATTTGGTGACGATCGGTTCAGGGGTTTTGGGTCGGTTGAGGGTCAAAGTTTGCCTTTTCCCATATACTTTGAAAGTGTCTTTACTATTGTGTGAGGTGTGATAATATATATTCTATGTTCGGCGGTTTTACAAGTTTGTTTATTATTTATGTCGCGTATCTGCTAATTTTTGCAGCATTTAAGGTAACCAAATATACTGTGGCGTGCTTGGAAACAAAACTTGCCAACCGTACCATACTGCAACGTAAATGCCATTACGGTGCTGCAAGGCGCCCTTGCGGCGTTCCGCAACGGTATGCCTGAAAACTGCAGGACACCGCAGGACTCCATAGAAAGACCGCAGGACACATAAATAATAACCGCAAAACGATTTTTAGACGTGAAAACAAATAACAAAATCAGCACGCCACCAGACACCTAGAAACAGGGACAAAATGCCACACGCCGACGCTGAGATGCAGGCCTCATACCTGGACACCAAGGGTGCGTACGCCGTACGTCAGACGTGCGCCAAAACGCTTAAATTTACAATGTACATCACTCATGTTGTCAGTGTTTGCACATTCATTCACGCCATTCTCGTTCTCAAATTCTGTACTGGCTAAGCTTACAATCAATACATTTACCGGTATGTGTCCTGCGGTTTTCTTGCACCTCCTGAAATATTAGTATTGCCACATAACCGCTATAATGTGGCTATGTAATGCTCTAAAATTAACGAAAACGTATAGTTTTACTGTTTTCAGCACTTTTGGTGGTTATTCAAAGTGTCCTGTGGTGTCCTGCGGTTTTCAGTCATACCCTTCCGCAAGAAATAGAACCAGGCTCTATTTTTTTTGGACAGTGCTAGTGGTAGATTGGCGATCTTGCGCTAGAGAGCAGAAAATTACTAGCGGTAGATCGCCATTTACCTAATTACATTTATCTCGTTGTTAATGTAAGAATGCAGCCACATTTCTTCTTCACTGCATTGCTACAAGACTGTGGATGGAACTGAGATGTTATCAATTAGGCCTACCAAGCACCAAATAAAATTTATTCATAAGTACTAGGCCTATAGTTTTAAGTCCGTGTTACGAAAACAGCTTTGGCTTGAGATGGACTCTGATGTAATACTGAATAAGCCTGATTTAAATATGTGACAGTGTCGTGGCATGCTTGTAGACCTTCTATGTCTACCAGGCATATAAATTCTACCATCTTCCCAATAATGTATCAATAATGTATCTACCCGATTTACCTCTAGCAATTTTTCAGTGCTAACAGCAAGATCGCTGATCTACCGCTAGAATTATTGATTTTTTTCCGTATCGGCACAAGCAGCTCAACCAATCACAGAAGCCGTAACTACTGACCAATGACATCAACAGAGACGTTTATGCCTTTTATGCCGTAGCTGTGCCGTCTGGGAGCAAATGGAGAGATTTTGATAAAGAATTAAATAATGCTCAGAAAGATTGGTGACCAAAGTTACTATCGTCAGTTTGTCGAACTGAGTGGAAAGAATCAGAATTTACTAAAAGCAGTTCAGCGATCTGAAGTGCAGGTAATTGGGCTACTAAAATCAGTTCGGCCATGTTGCTATTAATTTCACACTGCTACCAGTACTGCATTAGAGATGGTGAATAAATTCACTATCCTAAAGTAAAAAAAAATACTAGGAGGACTTTTAATTCAGAGTTCTTGTAAACTCCTCGTTACCAGCGCTAGCTGCTGAGATGAAATCTGCGCATGTGGAGAGTGACGCTATAGGTCTACCATGACTTGTGCAGAGTGACGTTCTTTCTCTATACAAGATGGACTAAAAATGATTAAGTGCCACAATTTTTATTCATATCTTTTCAAAATACTGCAGGAGAGGTTAAAAATCTTTCAGTTTACTCTCAGCTGGACAATGGCAGAATTGAGCCATAGTGGCCTGCGTACTTACAGCATGGACATAAAATCTTACTGTGCAACTTAGATTTATTCATTTCAGCTTTATTAGGTAGTTAACTTTCTGTGACATTTTAGTTCCACCAGACCGTCGACTGTCGACGGGGTAAGTCTGGTAGTGTCGGTGGCTGCAGTATCGTGAGACTAGCTCAGCGCCTGACAGTGACGGTGGCAGTATGTCAGCGGCCCGGTGGCATCGGGCATTATCCGTTTTCCCCAAACTGAAAGTACGGTAGCAAATTTTGCTTTGCTTTTGTCAGTTCGCCGAACTGAAAATAGAAATAACGTTAAATAATATCATGAACATAGAGTACAAAGAGCGAAGAATTAATCATGTAATAAAATTAATATTAACGTAGCCCACAACCATTGGCTGCTACAGAACATGCTGACAATGGCAAAGGTAAAATGACGACATTTGAAATGCAAATATAGTGAAGCCTACCTGATGCAGTTTTAATTTAATAACTTGAACAAAACAAAAAAAATCTGTATTTTTCTCCTGTGAAAATACTTTTGCTGCATTGCGTACAATGTTCTTTGCTCAGCGCCCTGCCTCCGCTTAGAAATTTACAGTGTTAATAGAAAAAAGTACGTAACACTAAAGTGCTACGTACTTTTTTCTGTTCATGCTTGCGTTGCATTACAGTACGGTATGGTATGTTGCGTTGCGTTACGCTGTGGTACATAATGCTGGTAATTAGGCTTTACACCCCTATATAGATTAGGGGCAAAAACTAAATTTTCACCCCTAACCCTAACACAGTGTGGGCATTTTTTGTGGTCTCAGGGTTTTGTGTGTTATTTTTGCCTTTATTTTTTTTGCCAGTGTGGTCCGGTGCAGTGTTTCGTCAGACCGTTAATCAGCTGGCACTTCCGAGATTTTATAAAGTGCTCACGGCAATGGGTTTGATTCCTGTAGCAGTGCTATAGCAAGTACCTGACCTGACTGTTACCTTTTACCTTGACTCTAGCCATACTAGATACAAAGTCTGTGATTTTCCATGTGCCTCTTGTTATCAAGCAGTATAGTTTGGTACCGGCCTCACCACCGGTAACATATTGGCAGTATATGGGGGAGGTTTGGCTTACTGTCTATATAGCTGAGTTGTGTTTGCACTCACTGCTGGCTCAGGGTCGCTTAAAAACAGATGAGTACTGACTTCAGTCACAGAGTTGTGAGAGAGGATGCATGTGGACAGTGGGGCAAGACCAGTTTTAAAAGTTTAGTTAGTGTTTGTTAATCGGTGAATTTACACGTGAAGTTAACTAACACACGATGTGTTGTGATTCTCGTCTCTGTGGTGTTGTTCGACTGCTGCAGTTCGATAGCTGAAGACTGAACACTGAACAGTCTGCCAGTCAGTCATGGAAGCTCGTGGTCGATCGTCCACTGCAGCCACTGGCAGAAGCTCCGAAGCGGTTCATTCGGCTGATCTTTTTTGCTGTTTGTAGGGTTGAGACACTGTGGGCAGATACCAAAAAACCCAACCCAACTCACCAGAAACCCCACCGGGTTTGTTTTTTGGGGGGAGGAGAGGGGATAAGCCACCTGAGAAAACCTCTAAAAAACTACCCTAAAGTTAATGCAATTTTTGTTTCTTTCACCAATAATGAATGATCTTATTATGGCTAAGTTTTTGAAATGTTTAAACCTACGAATTTGCAAATATTGGTGTATTCTATGCTTGCGGGAAGTTAACAGGAACTCATATGAAGCAAGCAGCTTAAAACCTGTCTGTTTGCTAGTTAATGAAGACTGATTTGTAGTGAGAATTTAGCATTTACAAAATTATTAGTTGTCTTAACTTTTATTACCATTACTGTAATGTGTAATTTGTTTGTTTGTCGCTCAGTGGAATTTATTGGATTAGGATAGCATTCGATCAAACCATTAGTTCCCTTGAAACCCTGGGAAGACCTGCAGTTGAATTAAGTGGAAGTGTGTAGCAACTCCAAATTCAACTTTTGATTTTTGCATAACTGGCCAGGTTTGGTAGGGTAATGCCAGATTAAACTGGATCCTTCCAAGAGTGAACATTTTTAGCAGTATTTGGAGTAGAACTTATAGGTTGGGCCATTGGGTACCTTTTCTGTCGTTTCATCTAACCAACAGTGTCACATCTCTTCACCATCTAATAATTGATTCCGACACATAACTGTTAGTTGTTATATTTTTGCAGCGAGGCAGTACGTCAGAAAAGGATGCTGCTTGCAGCAAGAAAAGCCAAACCGAGCTACAGTCTTTGCCGTCACGAGCGTATCTGGAACGCACCGTGGTGCCTGTTGTCATGGAAGGCATGTCCGCACTGGCAAAGGAGAGGTTAGTAGTAACTAATACTTAAACAAGGCTCTGCATATATCTGATTAATTATTGATGCTTTTAGTGCTAAAAAATAATTATTATTAAATGCTGTGTCATGTTAAACTCATAAGCACTACTTTTTTCTGTGGCAAGTCCATGAAGCACTGCAAGTGCACATACAGTTTCTCCTTAGCTGGAACGGACACCATCAGTGGTGCTGTGGCAGGGGGCATTTGTACTTGTCCCCCTAAATTTTAGTCTGTTTGAAAATTTTCTTCCAAAAATGCAAAGATTGGGGCTGATGCTTCCCCTATATAGGGGGAATTTAGGGCAAAAGTGAAATTTTGAGCACCGTAAACTCCTCTGTTAGTGCTGATAAGCCACATTTCGGCTTATTCCTTTGACTCCTAACTTTAGAACAAAAAGTAAAAGAAGAACCAAAATGGGTGTGAAAGTTTGATGAAATTATATTACTTGTAAGTATGTAGATTGTAGACAGTTTGTGATGGAATGGTTTTTAGACGACCATACTTGACCTCCATACTTAAGTAGCGATCAACCTATTGGTACGCATTATCGTCCGGCTGTAATAGACATATAGGTCGTGAGGGAAAACTTTTTACATGAATAATTAGCCATGTGTGTGAAATTCGAGCATGCAAAATTTCAGTGATTGACTGCAAGGGGAACATTTTCAAATTGGGGATTGAATGAAGAGGGCAGAGGTAGGAAATTCAATGGAAAACCAGCCATATCACAGAAACGGTGAGAGATAGGGCCAAGTTTACTATTGATCACTAATAGGAAGTGGCATCTACCTTTTCAGATTGCATGACAGTCATGGACCTTGGACGACCTTGAAAGGTCGACCTTGAAATTAGGGCCCACAGTTTTCTGCGGAAAATTTTTGCCAAATTCCATGGGCCAGATTGCAAAATTCTGCGGCTCACTGCAGCAAAATTTTCCAAATTCCATAGCTCACTGCGGCCCTCCATTTGTGCGTAAACTGAGCTCTATTCTGTTAAAAAAAAACTGCAGTTATTGGACGCTGGCATGGTGCTCAGTTATGCTAGCAACAAACAAAGAAAATTAGTGATCTTTTAATTTGCCAGTTAGTCGCATTGTTTATTTACGATTGTGCCGTATTACGATTCTAATTAACTAATTAATAGTAGGGACAAAGTTTTAGGCAGTTCAATTAGATTTTTCTCGCTAATACAGTTAGTCTAATTATGTTATCAAGCTCACTATCGTGCAAATTATTGGTCATTTCTCAACTTCTGCATAATTCTTCGGCAGTGTCAAAATTCCACAGAAAAGGGCACATTTAGCGGCTTGGCTTGAAATTCCGTGGCCCAGAGAAAACTGTGGGTTCTGGTCATAATGCACTGTGGTATGCCAATTGTGCGGTATGGTCGCAAAACGGTGAGTCGTAGGGGGTCGGCGATAGTACCATCGGATAGGGTGCTGGCAAATTCCTATAGGCTGTCGATAGTAACCATGTCTCCATCTGCAGTGGTTTGGCCGCATTTTTCAATGGAAAGTTTCAAGCTATAAATGGCTGAATTTTGGAAATGGTGAGAGATATGGCCTAGGTTGCTATTGAGCACTAATAAGAAGTTGCATATTGGCTTTTAAATGATGTGAAAATCATTGCCGTTGCATGACCTTGAAGGTCAGTACTGCAACAGGAACTGCATAGTCTATGCCACATCTTCCCTGACAAGGCATTCTTATTGTGAGAAAAATTTCTGAAACCTGCATCCGATATTTCTGTTGGTTATTTACGACTGTAGCTGTTTATATCGCCTGGTGAGACGACACCATTTCACCACGTGCAATGCGTGTTATACTAGCGTCAATTGTAGCTTTTGAGAGCAGCATTCCGTTAACATAGCGTGCGTGGAACTGTGTAACCTCTGAGAAATCACTTTCTCTCCGTGATTGGAAGTCAGATGCTGGTCTTCAGATGTAGGCAGTGCGGTTTGACTTTTCTTAGCGATAGCTGGGCTTCTTGTAATGTTTCAGACCGCCGAATCCTATCGAGTTCATGGCGTCATATCTGCTCAAGCACAAGGACCAGTTCGAGTGAGGCTGCTCTGCTGTGTTATCAGTGAATCAATCTTCCACGGAATATATATACTTCTCCACCCAGTCTATTCAGTGAATGTAATTATTTGCACATCGAGATGGTAGAATGGCAAAAACATACTATTTGTTATCAATTGAATTTCAGGAAAAATAAGAAACAACTTTTTACGCCATACATTTTTCTCAGAAATTTTCCCACCCAGTGATTTTTATGTTCTTGAAAAGTATGTTAATAAATAACACCTGCATTTGTTGCTATATTTCACTGTGTAATGAAAAATATTTAAGTGGCTTTTTGAAGAACTTTGTAGTTTGTAGTAAGGATGTTTTGCTATAGTCAACTGTATATAACGATATTTTGCCATTCTGCCTCATTTTGATCTTATAGTCATCATTAAGCCAAGGTAACCTACATGTGTAATGAAGTTTTTGCAAATGTTTTGTTTCATGTTACATGCGTCTGTGGCCATCCAGAAATTTTGCACAAAGGTTTAGCTAAAAATAGATGGTTAAGATATGGTTACTACGGCTTAGACGTTGTTCGTATATTTTAAAATTTCAGGCCATGACAGATGAATTGCTCCGACTTGTTTGATTCATTGGTATCAGCTTTTTTTTTATCGTTCCGTGTTGTCTGTTTTTGATGTTTGATGTTCCTTCTCAGGGCTTTTATTAAATAATTTCCGCCGTGTTTTATATATTTGCTGTGCTAATGTTCACTCACGCACAACCGGCTTTAATAACTTATGCTATTAATTCTTCGTTATTGTACTACGCACATTCTTGTTTTATGGCGCTTTTACATGACACCTGTTAATATTTGCAGTAGTTAATCTAATATATGGCTTATGTGTTGCACGGCAAATGTGCAACAGTTATTTTTGAAGCTTTCTCCAGAAGTACTGTTTGTAATGTCAGAGCAATAGTATTGTTATTTTATGCCACATTTGTTGCGCAAGATTCAGGTTTTTAAAAGCATCAGCTTATGCAAATGAGAAAAATGTACTATATATCTGAACTGCTGCGGATGTCAGACGAACGACAAAATCGGCGATTTTATCTGCCGACAAAATCACCTGACAAAAATCTGTCGTGTGTCATGCAAAATTCGCCCGATTTTGTTGGCCAAGATAGAGCATGTTCCATCTTCAACAATTTTGTCGAGCAACTTTTTGTATATCGGACGAATTTTGTTTATGTTGCCATGGTGATTGTTTAGAACGTTAAATGAATATTTATTTTAGTTATTTCTTATGTTTGTTATTTATTTTCGTTCATTAGATGCAGAAAAAGTGATGCAAGTATTATTTTGCGATCTGCATTTGGCTGTTGTGCTAGCTGAATGCTGATATTGTACGAAGTAGCAGACAAAAACATCGGCCGTGTGTCATGGTTCACCGATTTTGTCGGGCAACTAAACTACGCCTACAAAAGTCGGCCGAGTTTGTCGTTCGTCTGACATCTTCTTAAGGCATGTACAGAGTTACATAACTGAACTGACATGGTTTAGTTTTTGACGAACAGACAAATGGGCCTGAGGGTGAGCCCATTGGTCATTGGTTGATGGGTATGTGAGCGTAGTCACCAACATGGTTGGACGGTCCCTACTGTAATGCATAACTGCTTGCCCATCGTTCAGTTTGTCAAAAACTAAACCATGTCAGTTCAGTTAAGCCACTCTGTACACATGCCTTTATGTTGCATAATAACATGTTGCATGATGTGCTGTTATTAAACCAGACTTTTTTGTCATGTTAATGCTATTCCAAATATGAAGGTTGTACTGTGTATCTGAATTGTTACGTTGCATAATTTGTCACATGATCTGCTATTATTAAACCAGGTTTTTTAACATTTTGAATAGGAGGTGTGTTTGTTGAAATTCCAAATATACAGTTACAGTGCAGTACTTTGATACAGGCATTTTCACGATTATACAGTGTACATTATTAGTCCATTACATTCTACTCATTGTGCGGTAAGCCTGTTAAAGTTGGGTGGGAATATTTAGGAATAGGGGCTTGCTTGGGGGTAGCAGAAAAAAGTGGCTAAAATGTAGGGAGTGGTAATTTACATTACGGGCAAAACTCTACCAACTGTGTAATGTTGGGAGTTTGAATTTTGTACTGGTGGCCAACTGATTTTCATAATCACCACAATGTCACACTCGTTTACATAAACAAAAGTTTCTTTTTAAATTTCAGTTACATACTAGGGAGTCGTCCATAAATGACGTCATGCTCCGAGGGGGGATTTACATTATTGTGATGTGTGACGTAGAGGAGGGGGGGTTATAGGCAGTGTGACGTCACACGCATCACATCTGTGGAAAGGCATAATAGACAGTTAATTCATGTTGCCAACTCGCTGTATGTGGCAGTTTGAGGAACATTTAGGAATTTCACACAATTTTATGCAATTAATTGACAGTAGACAATTTTGATAATGGATATATTTTTATATATTACAATTAGGATATGCTGAAACTCATCTCTGTACTATACACTACAGGTTGCCGGGGGAGGGGATTAGATGTTTGTGACGTCATATTTAAACGTGGTCCAGGGAAGTGTGACAAAGGGGGGAGGAGGGGAGTAAGTTTTTCCTTGAAATCACGTGACGTCATTTATGGATGACCTCTAGCTCAGTATTTGATGTTTTTAAAGAGAATTATTATATCAGACTGCACGAAGTACAGTGAAAGTGGTTTTATCAGGACCTTTTCATGTGCATTTTCTAGGACCATTTTTTATCCATTTTTCATGTCTTTCCCTGACTCTTTAATCTAGTGGATATCGACAAGTCAGATTTTCATATACCTTTACCGAATCAAGTGACGAAGGCATAATACATGACAAAAACGTTGAATAAAACAATTCTTATTACAATAACTACAGCTGTCAAATTAATGCATTAATTAACACGTTAATGCGTTAATAAATTAACGTGCATTAAAAAAATTAGCGCAGATATGTAAATTTATGTTAATTTAATACTAAATTCCGTGAAAAAAATTCCAATATTTTGTTGAACTGCGGTTATTTGACAATCAAATAAATTCAAGTAACCATACTGTAGTTGCCATTCCATCACTACTTGTAACTAAATAATTATTCCGACAACAAGCTAATAGATTTTTATGCTAGCTACGATGTTAGTTATTGCTAATTATACATTTTAAAATGTGTTTCTAACTTTCTATATTCTAGACGCGGGGCTCCCCAAACGTCGCGGGGTCTGGGGTAACTTACTCCCTACTCTTCCTCTCGACGGACCTGGGTGCATTAACAATGCGTTGATGCTTTGACAGCTGTAATAAGAACACACTGACAACAATAATGTACGTAAACTCATAAAGGCAAAACACCACAACCGAGTGCTTTATTTTCCATAACCGCAGCACCTAAATTTGATTGTATGAAAATTTGAAATTCAAATTTAATGACTTTTCAGGATCAGTGTGCACCACTCTAGCAAAAATCAACTTAAATGTAATCACGTGAATATATCACAGATTTACATCAGCGACAATTTGTTGAAGAAATTATCGACAGTTTGCATCTTGCACGCTTGCCGCATACAAAAAATACTGCACAAGTTCGATACAGCGAATGCTGCATCTAAACAGTGGTCAAACAAAAAGTAAGCCCCTAACGTTTATTCCCTAGAAAGACAGGGGACATTGTCCCCAGTTGGTCTACTCTCTACACCCACTAATTTGTCTTTGAGATGACCTTGAGAGGTCCTTCAGTGTCCTTGTCCACTGGCAGCAACGCTGTGGCAGTCTCTGATGAACTGTTATCACCGACTGCGTCATGTCACAATGTGTAGTAGTAGTTGTAGTCTCCGATGAGCTAGGTGTGGTAGTGGTATGCACCATAGCGGAATGTCTACTAATAGTAGTTTCAAAGACAGAGCTCACAGGCTGTGTGTTTCTCTCTTCACCGATAACTGACAGAATGCATCATCATTGTTGCCCGGACTACTTACACTTTCTTCCGTCGGCATTTTTTCTCTGGTTACCACCATCAACCCATCCGTATCAGTGCAACTGCTCCCCTCAGCTTGCAGTGCCTCTGTGGGTGGACACCTATGACTTAGTCCGAGTCAAAGATCGTGACTCATAACGCCGGTGCTCCTATTCAGGTCTGCATGCCCCGCGATCTCGGATTCGGCAGCTGTAACTACCGGCTGGTCCAAATACATCTTATCATCTATAAGTTCTGCATCTGGTTGTGTATCGGCGCTGGAAATGCAGCCTGCCTCACAGTCTTCCACAGTAGCAGCATCATTTGATGCTAGATGACTGTCATCCACTTCACAAGCTGGTTGTAACTTATAGCTAGCCTGATCTACTGGTGCTGCTAACATCGTATTGGTACCGTCTTTGTCCGCATAATCTGGCAATGAAGCATCGCCTGTTTCAACACAGCATGATAAGTCTGCAGTCATGTCAGCACCAGGACTCACAGTTGCAGATGTGTTAACGCTCGGCACAGCCGTCAAATTTTCTTCTTTCTGCTTCTCAACGTATTCGTACCGTCCAACCACCAGACCCAAGCTCTCGGCCACGTCCGACGACGTCAGCTGAACATACA
>Ga0209671_1006650_pt1 | contig 11899 bp, 9 predicted proteins | sample WorMetHERISLAND2_2_FD_187401 | JGI IMG/M metagenome (GOLD analysis project Ga0209671, IMG submission 187401) | Marine gutless worms symbiont microbial communities from Max Planck institute for Marine Microbiology, Germany - Olavius geniculatus... | ecosystem: Host-associated > Annelida >...
TCTCGGAAATAACCTGAGTGTATCCAGCAGGACATAAAACTCTTAACTCAGTTCTTGAATTTATTTCTATGTTAATCCAGTTCTCCGTCAGCATTCTTTTAATGACAGTTGGCATAATCTGTTTCCGATGTTCTTGTTGTCACATTATGTGTCTTTATAATTAACTTAGGCCTACTCGGCATTACTTTGATATTGATCCACATCACCATTGGCATATTTTTCACAGCATTTGCTGTCTATCTGCAGTGCGGTGAAGATCTTGTTGTCCAAGCTGCCGAGGCCGTGGCTTGTTGATGAGAAGAAAGACGATGGATACACTGCGCTACATTTGGCTGCTCTTAACAATCACATTGAAGTAGCTGAGCTCCTCGTACATCAGGTACTGCACAGGACTGTCTTGACATGTTTTCTGCTGTTAATGAATCATCGTTTATGAGGCCATCAGTATTTGATATTTCACTACATTTGTGCGTACTGCCTTTCAGAATTTTACAGATAGTGACTGCTGTTTTGTGACTAATTGGTCGTTTCAGTTGCAGGCCATGTTATGTTTTACAAATCTCAGACGTGAAATTTGGTGCGTTAAATGATGAATGAATTGTCACTTGATGTTCAAATTTCATTGGTGAATTTCACGCTGATTCACAAGATGACCTGAAGTGTATAATAGTAGGCATAAGCTTGACATGAAATTACTGGCATATTGTGGGTTATTGGCTGGATATTGATTGTATTGTGTTGTTTTAGGCAGTGACAGTTGTGATTTGTTGAATTTTGTGCTTTAGGCTGTATGCTGTAAATGTGCATTCTCTAAAAACTATTCAACAGCTGTTTATATGGTTTTAGGGCCATGCAAATATGGACGTTCAGAATGTTAATCTGCAGACTGCGCTACACTTGGCTGTAGAGAGACAACATACTCAGATTGTCAGAGTACGTATACTGAGACGTCCACTGCTTATTGCTGTTCATTGATACTTGCTGCCATGCACACAATGTGGCTGATGTCGTTTGACTCAGTTCTGTATGGGTTATGATTTGCTCAACATCTCAGTGATCTTACAATCTCCATTGAGGCTCTTACATGCTATTTTTTAAAGATTCCTATTTGCTTTTTTGCTGATGTTGACACTACAGTACATTAGGAATCTTTTGTGCTGCAGTGCTGTATCATTTTTATGCACGCCAGCAGGTACTGCTACAGTGCATCTTGGCAATCACGATTCTATCTGTCTCTCTGTTTGTCCGTTTGTCCGTCTTTCACACGGGTGGATCAGTCAAAAATGGTGTGCATTAGGATCATCAAATCTTCACCGTGCGGTCCGAGGAAGACTAGTTTCAGGATCCATAAAGCTTTTCTAGAATTTCCCCCGGGATCACTCCAAGCGAGAGTGCTAAATGAGAGGGGGGTAGGGAAAATTTGTCATTTTTAGCCAATAATTCACTGTATCTCAGAAATGATGTGAGATAGGGCTTAGCTTACTATTAATCACTAATATGAAGTCCTACGCACGCTATCGATTGGCATAGAAAGCGATGAATTTGGGTGACCTTGAACATTAAATTAGGAGTTTTTGGCTGCGAGACACATGTCAGGAGCGAATTATGCCGAAATCACTAGAGATAGACCAGACAACCTGTATATGCAATTTTTAGCATCAAACGTCGATTTCAACGGTCCAAGTTGACTTGTTAGGTTCAATGAAGCCAGCACACAAGGGCATCAAATAGGGGTACCCCCTTCAAAATACTTGCATTTGGCCACTCGAACGGCAGCAGCCACGTGAGATGGTGGCACCGTCTGGCATATGTGAATGCATCGTACTCAGTGTTGGTTGCTGGGATCGGTGAGCTTAGATTTTGTTTGCAGTGGGCTTTCAAACATGCGCAGCTGTCATGCGTTTCCCTTTGCATTAGCTGGCCTTTCTTGTTTGTGTATTGTATTATGACAATAAATTGTGATATTCCAGAAATGATTTTTGACCCGATATTCTGCACATAAATGCTTTGTCTGCCATACTGCTTTTTATCACTGAATTGCTACAGTTTGATAGCAAAAAAAGGCCACGACTAGATGAACAGAGAACACCCAGATGGCTGCTCTTCTATTATTTGTGCTAGATTAAACAAGCCACTGATCAGGGCCAGTGTATCACCTTATATTACTTAGATGCGTATGTGTGCAATGTAAATATGCTAGTATTTGTTTATGAAAAAATATTGATGAGATGTTGCTAACCATTAGACTACGGGGATATATTGTGACTGCATTGAACAGATTTAGCCTGATGGTGCACTAAGCATGCTGTGTCTATGTGCATTCGCTGAGCCTGTGTGTGTGTGTGTGTGTGCAGTTGCTCGTCAGAGAAGGTTGCAGTCTAAACATCGCTGACAAAGATGGTGACACTCCGCTGCATGAAGCCTTGCGCCATCATACTCTGTCACAGCTGCGGCAGCTGCAAGATATGCAGGATGTCGGCAAGGTATTGCTCTCTCTCTGTAGAGAGATGTTTGGTTTGTTGTGACCACCTTTATAATCAGTATATGTAAGTGCAGGTGTTTACTGCTGATGTTCTTTGGTTCGTAATCTTTGAGGTCCCTTGGCTGATTGCTTGGAATCTTTGCCAAATGATCAGAAATTCGTCATGTTTTAAAAATTGTGTCCCAGAATTTGGTCATCCTTCCCACAAAATTTGTCAGACAACTTTTACTGATCACAAAATAAACGTGTCTGGAATGGATAAGATAATTGATATTTGGGAAATGACATTGCATTCTACAGTGTAGTATTTTGCACATACGATGACTTAATTTATCAGATCTTGCTGGTGCACAGACTGCAACAAATAGGACCGGAGTTTGATAGTTTAAAGTTATAGGTGGTGATATCTGTGTTCATTATTCTGCTATATGTAGAGTTTTCATTCCCAGACCCTTTTTTCATTCCTGGGAATTCGGGAATGCATATATACATTTCCGGGATTCCCAGGCGCCCAGGAATGACGTCTACTGCAGTACTATACTAGTGGCAGGAACCTGTGTGCTGTTACCGGAATGCTGATATCCAATCAGATGCATTAACACCCTTTCTCCAGCTCAGCACTGGGATGTGATGCATCATCAATGGTCAGCGGTGTATCACACAAGTATTCTGCCATTTGCTGAGCTGAGCCATGTGAAGGAAAAGCCAGACGATAGGCCTAGTACTGCTGTTGTCATCGCACAGATGCTACGATGCTGTGGCTGCACTCATTGCACCAGTGCACCATGACTTGGGCATTCTGTTTGAGCGTTTCAGCCAGTCAGTCATCATATGCACAGATTCGTCAAACTGTTAATGACGGCGAAGGACTACCAGCAGCGCCATTGACAATCTCTTTCACACTACTCTCATTAAGTCGCCGCCCTGGTGGTCACGCTCTCTGGCACTCCGGCTGCCTGCTGCTGTCATCATCGTCTGCTTTTCTTTTTTCAACGTTAGTGCTGTGGAGCTGTTTAGGTGCTCATGAAGCCATTTAGTAGAACCGTTTGTGGCTTTCAAAGTGATCTCCCTTCTCACCCCAGAAGTATTTTCATACACTGTCTGTCATGTGTTCGACAAATTTAGCCATATTAAAATTCTCAAACTCACAACATATACACTGAAAATTCTCAAATCACAACGAACAATGCCTACTGAGTACGTATCACCAAGTACAAGAGTCTCTTTGAGAGGATACAGCCATATGCGTGGTATTGCAGATGCAGGCATGCTGGGAACCTGGGAGAGGCAGTCGAGGCTGATTTGAGTGATAAGCTGAGTGATGACCACTGTCCAGTCCACCCAGTGGGAGGGAGGGACTGTCTGCTGCTGGACTGCACAGCGCCCTACAAGTAATCAGTCTGGGGCACTGTTCAGTGCAGCAGCAGCCAGTCCTTGCCGCCCACACACTCTGCCATGCAGCATTAGAAGCAGCGTGAGCGTGAGCTGTGCTGCAATGAAACAACGTCGTCTGTCTTTCTTCCTGCGGTTATTTTATGGCATTTATGGCAATTTTTGCATTCTCGTTTTCTTCCTCAATCTGGCTGTTCTGTTCCCGGGAAAACAGGAATGAAAAATTTGTGGGAATCTTGGGCGCACTGGAAATGGGCACCCAGGAATAGAAACCCTAGTTGTATGTTTGGAATGTTATTTGTTTTAGCTGCTGATGGGGCTTGGATCACAGGCTACTGACAAGAAGTCCAGCGCATCTATTGCGTGCTTTCTGGCTGCAAATGGTGCTGACCTTAATCTGAAGAACAAGAAAGGTCAATCACCACTTGACCTATGTCCTGACCCAAATCTGTGCAAAGCACTGGCAAAATGCCACAAGGAGAGACACAGGTTAAATTACAAAATTACTTTTTTGCTTCAAGCATGTGATACATTTTTAAAATATACAGACAGAAAAGTTGCATGAAGTGCCTTACGACTTCTACATTGTTAATCTTTGCTAAATGCCATATTGTGGATTCTAATTGTGTTAATTGCGGTACTTTGTTACAGTATTGAGCATGTCTGTAACTATGACTGCTTTCAGTTTGGCCATTATTTGAAGTTGGTATGGGTTGTGTTTGGTCCCAATTGTGCACTGAGAATTGTTAGAGTGAAACAGTTTCACGGGCAGGATGCGTTTTCTGTCAATTATGCAACAGTACCGAAGTGCTAAAGCATTACTACAATGATACTATAATGTCAGTTTCGTATTGTAGAAAATGCAAAATTTGCCTTGTGAATCAGCACCAGTATGTCTGACTGTTAATTGACTTATCTCTGACTGCTACTATTCGCACACCTAATTATTCGTAAGTAAAAACTGTATCTTGCAGTGAGCAGCTAATTGATGCCTTGGTTTGTTGTAGTGGTGCGAGTGCTGGGGTTGGGAGTCTGGTGCACTCGGAGCAGGAATCGTTTGAAGATTGCATGGTCTGCTCCGACACAAAACGTGACACTCTGTTTGGCCCATGTGGTCATGTTGCAACCTGCTCTCTCTGCTCACCACGTGTGAAGAAATGTTTGCTGTGCAAGGAGCCAGTTCAGTCTCGAACGAAGGTATGCTACGCTGTGCTCAGTTACTGTTTATTGCTTTTAGCAGTTGTTTGGTAAATACTGTTGATTTTTCTTGATTCTGCAAAGCAGACTTTGAGCATGGTGCGCTTGATATTACTGATGTGGTTTCTGTGCACGGTTTGGTTCTAGTGATCAGATATTCACAAGATGGGAAAAATAACTGCAGTTTGTTGCAGTACACCTACTAACATTCTACGAATTAGCTTCCAGTGTGGCCGTGAACTAGCTTACTATTGGGTCTAGTTCAGTGTTGTTGCACGGCCGTTTTGCTTTATTAGATTGAGATTTCAGTGCCAGCTCATGGCACTGTGAAAAGATTCAAAGATACGAATTGTTGCATATGTAATGCTAATGCTGAGAGTGCTTGATGTGCGTTTTTGCTAGATTGAAGAGTGTGTGGTTTGCTCTGACAAGAAGGCATCTGTACTGTTCAAGCCGTGTGGTCACATGTGTGCCTGTGAAAGTAAGTTGACAGCATTTCATTGTTTTAAATCTTGGAAGATTGAAAGTTATTTCACTCGGTAGATATAATGACACGTACCATCTGACATTCTAAGGAATTTGTCGTAATTTTTAGACCTTGAAGTTGTTATTGCCTCCAGTTAAAGAGATACCAGTTTTGTGAATTTGTGCACTTCATTTTTTCACCTCGACTTGTACTTTTGCAGAGCGTTGGTGTTGATTTGCCAGGTTGTGGATCTTTGATGAAGAAATGTGTACAGTGTCGGTCGCCCATTGAGAAAATGGTCTCATTCGTTATGTGTTGCGGTGGCCAACGTAAGTATGATGCTTTGTATTGTGATTACTGTCATAATGATTATATTGTCATCTGTCTGCTGGCTTTTTCATTCAACTGCTTTAGAAATACGTTGATATTGCAGTTCTGTTTAATGAATATGTTTGCATTAAAGTGAATGACAGCTTGTTATCTGCTGTATTAGTAATTGCTAGTGGAATTGCAGAACATTGATGGCTACGTTACTGTTTTATGTGTTTTAGCTTCATGTTCTAATGGACAAATAGTTAATAATCATAGTATGTTGTCACACTCGTGGCTTACGTTGATTTCAGTATTTTGTTTATCAGTTTATTTTTAGCAAACTGTGGTACAGTTTTTATCTCCTATAAATGTTATCTTTGTTCTGTGTTTATTTAAATTTTTAAACCTAGAATTTTGGATAAAGTTGAATGCATCTGCTTTACAAAGGTCAAGCAGTTCAACAGTTTCAGAAATAATTAGCCACCTTGATCTTCGCAGTGAATAATGGTGACATTGAACACTTGAACTCAGTGTTCAACGTGACCACTCTTTACTGCTGTGGTTGATCTGTGTAAAGCGTGTGAGTCTCAGCTGTTTTATACTTCCCTCATAATTATTTGTGGCTGCGGAACACAGACATTAGTCATGCTGTCTGTTGCACTGTTTAGCACGATCCCCAACAAACGTGACACTGATGGGAGGGGCAACTCCAGTGACAACACCCAGACCAGTGAGCAGCAGTCACGCTGCGTCGGAGCTAGCACCGAATGCCGCCAACGTGATGACTGCGTGGACCGACAAGCTGTACACCGAGAACATGGGCATCATCTTCACCAACGCCGTGACACCGTCGGCCGTGGCATCGTCCGCTGGTGTGGTGGTGGCAGCAGCTAGCTCGGTCAGTGGCGGAATGTCAGCCGGCGGTGGCATGTTGATGAACAACGGACGACAAGACACGTCGCTTGCTGACATACAGAAGCTTCAGCAGCAGCTGCAAGACATCAAGGATCAGGTCTGTGATAGTTCTTGTTGAATGGAGTCCACAAACCAGTGAATGTGAATTTCTGCTTGTAGTAAGGGTTGTGGCATGTTGCCTGATGTTGATGTTGCTGATGACAACATTGACGAGTAATTGCATACACTGTGCTTCGATAATTACTCTTAAAGGTTCAGTCGTCAATCAAACGTTTGCTTAATGTCATATGTCACAAATAAATCAGGTGTGCCATTGCAATATGCTGTAAGTAAGTAAGTATGTTAGTGAAATTTGACTTTAAATAGTGCATAATTAAATTAATTTCTAATGCCTTAATGTAAGACTGTAAGTGGAAGTAAATGCTTTATTTAAGTCAGCATTAGCCAGCAAAAGTGTATTAATATACTTATGCTTTTGAATTTTTTTCTGTTGGTTTTTGTGCACCAACTGTTCTCAATAGTAATCAGTGTATGCCGAGTCACTGGTAGTGTCTGAATTCCCGACTGTTAATTTACTAGCTGGTAATCAATTCTGCTGAAACGTGTTGTGAGTGATAGTGAGTTCTGTGTGCTGCAGACGTGCTGCCCTGTTTGCATGGATCGTCTGAAGAACATGATCTTCCTCTGCGGACATGGCACTTGTCAGATGTGTGGAGACCGCATGCATGAATGCCCGATCTGCCGCAAGCCGATTGAAAAACGCATTCTTCTCTACTGAATCTCAAAGTGTGTTTTGCAGTAATTAAGTGTGTGATGAATTGGAAATGGTGATGTAAATTGTGACATTACTATATATAATTGTGATTAGTTCAGTATTTGTCAGTATGTATTAGAGATATCTGCGCTATATCGTTAACGTGTGTGACTTACTGCTGTGTTGTACATACAAAGTCTTGTCAGTTGTGCATTTCCAGCGGCATTGGTGACGTTTAAATATATTCAAATTTGACTGACTGGAGATAGGAGCAAGGATTTGCCATCAGATTGTGTTCCATTTGTGTTTATCATGTGATAGCTAAGTGTATCATGTTGAGTGGCATCTGTGTTTAAGTCACATTTTAGCTAGCAATTTGGCAGCTGCCATAGTACAGTTTTTAGTGTACTTTTTTGTCTGTCAAATTAATCTTGTATTTTGTTTTTGACTTTGTTTATATTTTTGCAGTTTATTTGATCAATTTCTGTATGTTGTTGTTGGTTGAAAGAAATGGAATATTTCTTAACTTACTAGCCAGACTACTCTGTGCATCCAGTTTGCTTGCTATAGATTCATGAACATTGTATTATATATTATTATTATTATCATTAAGTCAGTAGTACTACTAGCAGACATTAAAAACTAACTCATATATTTCCTGTCTTAGCAGATCATTTAAGAAAGAAGGGGTATTATGTCTCTGACTGGCTTATGTACATTATAGACCATTGGATGGTTGGCATATCATGTATTGTCAGTTAATAGCAGTTGTGATTAAGTAGTTTGTGATAATGCTGATTACTACTTACTTTTTATATGATTTAGTCAGAAATTTAACTATGCCGAAGTTGCTGCATTTCATTTTTTTTTGCTTACTTTCAGTTGGATATGTGGTAAATGAAGTGTGTTTATTGTCAGGTGGTTGATGCTGCAAGTATAGGATGTAGAAAAATTGTGAAAAAAGTAATATATAATTTATAGGTAATACTTAATTTGTGAACCGTGTGGCAAATCTTTTTTTGTCGTGGTGGTTTTGCTTAAAAGTTGCAGGTGTGAATGATTTGCATCTGTAATGGATCGCGTGCAGTCGTATTGTGAGGTTATTTGTGTAGAACTGCTTTAATGTATTACTGAAAGATATGCTGTTAATACTGATAGTAGTAATGAATTGGTTCTGCTTTGTGTGACGTGAAGAAAAACTCTTATAACGTCACATTAAAATGCAAGTGTTACTCAGTCATGTAGAGTGTATTGTTAGTGTGTTGCATGTTATGCTTACTGGAAATGCTGTTTTGTATGGAGATTTTCTTCATTGCTTTAAAACTGTAAACTGAAAGGAATGGAATGGTGTCCAGCATATAAACCCTTGCGATAGCAATCCTAAGAGGTTTTGCCTTGATGATTCGGTCTAAACTGGAATAACTCCAGATAAGTAGGCTCGTTAGACAAAAATAAGTGTCTGAGCGCTTCTCACTGAAAGCGTAAGATGTTTTAACATTGGCGTTTGAGATTTACTTACAGCTGCTGTTATTCAAGACGTTTCTGAATTAGTTCTTTTCTGACTTATGCCTCTAACTGTATTTATCCCGGTGTGAAATTTGCTGCAGTGGGTGTCACTGTTTACGTTTATGAGGAATAAGGTTAAAGCAATCCAAAGCTTTACTTGGCGGAGATGATTTAGTGCTGATGTTGTTCATGTGTAATTATTTTCTGATTCATCAGCAGTTCTTTGTAAACATTTTACAGGTGGAAGGGTAAGTGTGTGAATTCTTGATACACTGTTCACGTTTTATAATCTTACAGCCATTTTAATTAAAGTACCCAACTTTTTCCGTATTCATTTATTTGAAATGATAAACTTAATGTGCTTTTGTTGCTGCAGCATGTCTGCTGTTTCTGCTATTGTTAGAGTTTCATTGTGTAACGTTGTTGCTGTATTCTGCTCTTGTTATGGAGTTTTGTTTTGACTACTGCAGGTGACATGCATATATCGTTCATCTGTGAGAATGTATAGTGTTGACTGATGCATGTTATATGTAAACGTCATGACTTATGAGTGTTATAATTTTTTTTATTCATTATGTTAAGTGAAAAATTCAAGAATACAATGTTACTTGAGTTGTATGCTGCCAAGTGTCATAAATAAACCGTCAACTTAAGCACCAAAATTTTCCAGTATCAATTTTTGTCACTTGACAGTCATATGTGTTCTTGATTTTCTTCGAATTTTATACTGTATTTGTTCTAGGATACTATACAAAACTAATGCATTATTTGTAAATCTTTACTTCGTTAGTAACTGACAGCACAGTTATTGAAAACCAAATGAATAGAGAGTGTGGAGACAATAACGTGCATGGAGTGAATCAAGAAGACAAGCGAACGGTTTGGCTAAGACGAGCTGGTAGTGTGATACCTGAGACGGGGCCCGGCCGGCCCAACACGCTAGTGGAAATGTGTCTGCCTCCTGCGATGATTTCATGCTGAACGTGAGCATGCAGCTGCTGTGCTGTACATACTGGACTAGTGCCCTGAAACTAGAAGCGGAAGTGTCTCAGTGACGTACGGCCTGCCTGTGAAGTACACACTGGTGTGCTGCTGCTGAGGCTGCTGGTGGTATGGACGGGTTGTTATGACAGGCGTTTGACGGTGACGACGTACGCCAGGATGCAGTCGGTCCGTCTTCACTTCACTGCTTCGTCTTGTCTGCCGGTGTCCATTATAGGATCGCCCCTCCCCTGAAATGTCTCCCCGGCCGACAATTTACCGGCAAAAATCTGCCCGCCCGGGCGGGACAGATTTTTGCCGGTAAATTGTCGGCCGTGGGGGAGTTTTCGGGGGGAGGGGCGATCTTTTTATGGGGCCAGCGATATTTTTTTATAAGGGAAGAGATGTCAATTCCGTAATTATCTCTCCCCGGGCGGATTGTTCATGGGGGAGACATTTCAATGTGACACCGGCCTCGTGACCTTTGCTTGACCTTACCGCACACCAGTGCTGCTCGCCTGCTGCCGTGCGTGCCGAGAAGCTTAGATCTCTGGCGACCTCAGCCAGCCATCCAGCCAGCCAGCTGTGTGATGCCGCTGAACTGGCTTACTGAAACCAGACCAGGCACGATCCCGCAACCTGGTGGTGCATGCTTCATGTCGTTCACAGGGCTGCCACTTGGTCCCTTAAATCCCCTAAAATCTCTTTTTCAAACACTTGGTCTCTAATGTCCCTAATTCTCAAAAAGTGGTCCCTAAAGTCCCTATTTCTGTGTAATTGGCTATTTTTCAACTTATCCTGAGTAAATTTCGCGTTTATATTCTAACTAAACATGTAGCCTACTGGGACTTGTGATCAAGTGAAGGATGAGTGGAAACTTATGCAGTTGGAACAGGAAGAACCTGAAAGAGGCGTCAGTGACGGTGTAAGAATCGAGAAATACTGGAAACACTTCATGATGCTCAAGGGTCCTGACGGCGGTCCAAATTGTCCTAGTATTTTCATGGCTTTGATAGCCATTGTCTCTTCCTGTCACATGGGAATGCTGATGTCAAACGAGGATTCTCCGAATCTGGTTGCGTGCTATGTCACTGTATATTGAATGCAAGATGATTTGTTTGTGATGGAATCCTGGAATATGACTGTAAGCCATATTTGGTTCCGTTAACGCGACAGCTCTTAACTGTACAGCCTATCTGGAAAGAAAAAAATTGGAAGAAGCAGAAACAAAACAAAAATTAGCTGAGGAAGCTTGGTGATATTTTTTCATTTCGAAAACTGTCAATCTGTCGGATTACATTTCAGAACCAAACAGGTCCATGTTTGCACAATAAAATATATACAATGTTACAATAAAGGAAAGATAAGGAAAACACACAAAATCAAAAATAATACATAAGTTAACCAACGTTACAGTTAAAACTAATAATTTTCACAATTTTATACTTAACTTTGTTACGTTATCGTTACGCGCGACACACTGCTAGCTAAGCGCATATTACTGTCTGTCTATCCGCCCGTCTGTCTTCAGTGTCCTGGTGTCTGTCACGTTTCGGTAGGCCTATACGACGTGCAGATCCCAGAGCCCAGGTGAGAGACTCGGAGTTTTCGCTGTATGATAGCCCAGTGTCTGTTGTTTCCTGTGAGCAAATTTTGTACCGTTTGGTGAAGGGATTGAATGGTGGTGTAAGAGACAGTGGCGTATTTAGGGGGGGGGGCACGGTGCGATGGCCCCCCCTTTGGCCCGATCATGAAAATTTTTTACAGGCGACTTTATATAAAAAGGTGCGTTTTTTGCCATTTTCTAGCAACAATTGCAAAATTCAACAATGTTTGATTGTCTTTTGCGTTTCCAAATTTCAGAAAAATGGGCGAATTTGCGGTTTTCATTGAA
>Ga0209671_1006651_pt1 | contig 11897 bp, 9 predicted proteins | sample WorMetHERISLAND2_2_FD_187401 | JGI IMG/M metagenome (GOLD analysis project Ga0209671, IMG submission 187401) | Marine gutless worms symbiont microbial communities from Max Planck institute for Marine Microbiology, Germany - Olavius geniculatus... | ecosystem: Host-associated > Annelida >...
AAGGACACGTAACAATAAGCCTAAACAGTGAAGTCACGTAATAGTAGTCAGTGCAATGAGACGTTGTTAGTCATGACTGTAAGACCAGGCAAAAAGTTGCGGTTTTTAGTCTGCTAACTTGCAATGACGGAGACGACCGGACCGACTCCGGCAAACTGTTCCAGATCGATGCAGCAGTCGCTGGAAAGGTGCGGTCGCCAATAGTAGAATAGAGATAGCCAGTACAAACATAGAATCGTGATGATGATAAATGTCCCTGTGTGTGTTGTTGTTTTGCAGGATGCTGCCGTTGCTTCCGGTCGTCAGAGTTTTATTGATGAATATTTCGGTGGAGAATTTGAGACGACGTATCTTTTTGTCACACCTCAGATGTGTGTCTTGATAATGTGTTTACTCGAATGCAGGAATGATATATGATCTGTAGCAAAACTTGCTGCAAAAATTCTCGATAGTTTACTTTGGCTTGGTAATTTTTTCCGGTTTTGCCACACATGGCATTAAGTGTATGCAAGGAATTTGCATGTGTTGGCACATCTTTTTAGCACATATTTGAACAAATTTCACACATTTTTGTGCCTATTTTTTCTAGAAAGAAATACATCATTTAAGAAAAATGCGCTGTATAAATTGTTATTTCGATATAGTACGAGGGTATGTTGAACCACTGGCTTGATTGGTATTCATTAAATGAACTTATGCATTCCAAAAAATGCTTCAATGGATTTATGCTACAGTTAGTTGTGGTCTCCATTGTACGTCTACAGAGTTGTTTATATGCAATGTTTGGTCACCTGTGGAGTTATGAACCCATTATAACACTGCAGACGTAGTGTTACACATAAGCAGTGTGAACAAGACTATGGTATCAAGACATCTTTGATGTTATAAGCACTTAACGAGCTTGAATGAATCAGTATGAAGTGCTTAGAGAATGAAGATGAGCCATCGTCAACCGCAACTGAGACGTTCTATCAACTCAGCTGCTTCATTGAGAAAGGTCTTTTTTCACTTCTCTTCATCATTTGCTTTCTTTCTTTTCATCTCTTTCTGTAATTAAGTAAGTAAAACGTGAATTATACAGCACTTTAATGCCAGAAAAATCCATATTTCGCTGCTTACGTAAGTATGCTGAAAAGAAAAATGTATTCAGTAATCATCCATAGACGGCGATGGTGTGAACAGGATCATGCAGATGTCTTAATAGTCAGTTCCATGTCATCAGATCAGCTTGAGATTGTGGCAGATTGTGATAGATGGAAGGTTAACAACTGCATGTGTATGGAGGCAGTCGTGCTTTGTAGCTGAGGCACAAGTTTAACAGTTAGTCACATCTGATGCGATCTCGTCACCCGAACAAGAATATCGTTAGCCACTGTTCAGACTGTTCAAAGTTCATTCCAGCTTGTTTCAAATAAACTGGAAGACTGTTCCACAGTTTCAGGCCGGCAGCTGCAAGACTCATGTCTAAGAAGTGTCGAATAAACAAATATTTTATTTTGTCTTAGGTTATACTACAAGTACTTTATTGGCTGCAGAGTGCTGACACACAAAATTGCGTGGATCAGTTGATCACAAGGATGATAACTTATGAGCAATTGAATATTGTGTGGACTTTTGCCGGATGTGATTGACTTTCAAAGCCAAAGACATTGCTCAGTCATTTGACATTTATGATCTGACACATTTTTGATTATAAATAAGGTTTATAACTTTGGTGTTGTTTGCGCATGCATTTGTAGAAGTGAAGTATATGCAGTCGGGTCTGAAGGCGGTAAGTTCGCTGTCTGCCATATTGCTGTCACATTTTTTGTTTCAATATATTTGCATCTGTTTATTTGTAGAACTGCAGAAATTTGATGATCAGTCATACCATCAACCGTCATTAATTTTAATAGTCGATGAAGTTATAATTGGCAGGAGTTTGATTAGAGTCACGTCACTCAGAAAGCGGTACATATGGTGACAGACATCTGAAAAATAATAGTGATTTGCTCCAGAGAATGTGAACATTTTAGTGTCTTTGTGCACTCATGTGACCAGTCAGCTGAGTAACCGTTAAAATTGCTCAACAAAAAATGTGTATTTTTGCAGAATTACTGCTGTTAGTTTCAGTCAAAAGTCAGCGATTAATTAATCTGTACTTATTGTTCAGTTGACTGCTAAGCATATGTTGCCAGCAGCATTATTTTGTCAGGCCGAAGGAACTGTTGCTGTGTTGATAGGGCTTAGAAGGCGAACTTATGAAGAATTCTCCAACATTGGGACGAGACGCCAAATACCAGAAACTGGTATGCCAAAATTTTTTGTACTAATATGTTTTTAAAATTTTGTGATTTGGTATAAACTGAAGAACTTGTGTTAGTTTTAATATACTGAAGTAGTAGGTAAATAATATTTGTTTTGTGAGTGATAACTGGCAGTGAGTGAGTCAAAAAAGATGCCAAGCTTGTGTCAATATCTCTGCCAGATATTGGCTAGTTGCTTTCTGCGAGTGCAGTTTTATTTAATTTGTGGCAAGTAATATTTTGAACTACAAGGCAGTGTAACAGCATGACAAAGATGAGGTGGAATCTGTAATAATCCTCTTTCCAAATTTCATAGTGAGTGTAGTGATGAAACAGTGGTGAAAATTTGTCAATAGATGCCGAATTCGAAAAAGATATGGCCTAGAACCTGTGTAAGTAGGTTTGAGGTAACATGTTTGTTGCAGAACAGACTAAAGCGGCTGCCGGCGTATCTCACAATTCAGATGGTTCGTTTTTTCTACAAAGGCAAGGAGGCTGTCAACGCCAAGATCTTGAAGGTTGAACAGATATTTTTTTCTGCCAGCATAACCAGCTCATGTAGCACTGTGACTTAACACTCAGTAAACGTTCCGCAGAGCATGAGGAACTCATTTGCTTCGGTCACGGGATGTCAAAAATGTCTAGTAAGTAACCCATATCATGCACAAAGGTATACAAACGAGTGCTCACTCGCATAGTTGGCACCTTGTACTGCATGACTAAGGGCGCGTTTCACCAACGTTGTTGCACCAACGTCGTTCAACTTTGAACCCAAGTCAAATCTGAATTTGATCCTAGTTCAGCCGTAAATTGCATTGCACCAAAGCGGTTCAAGCATTGATTTACGTTCAATTCTGAACTGCCATCTGACCATCGATCAAATTTTGATCTCGGTTCAACTCGTGGTTATGCATGCGTACTAGGCAATACATATTTTCCGTGATACTATTGCTGCAAAAAAATTGTCTGATTTGAATCTTATCCTATCCAAAAACTTCCTTGTATCAAATTATAAGACTTTTGATGCAGTTATACTGATGATTTGGATATGTTAGATTTCTACTATATTCGTTTTATGTTCTTTTTGTGCTTGATAAATTAACAAATAGACGAATAAATTGCATTTTTCTGTGGCGATGTCTCACTGCTACAGTAAACATACGATCGAACCCTAACCACAGCAGCAAAAACTTTTTCGTATCGATTTATAAGGCATTAAATTCAATTATACTTGTGATCTAGATATGTTACATTTGTGCTATATCTGTTTTCTGTGGTCTTTTTGCTGGATAAATGAATTAATGGATAAATAAAAGGCATTCTAGAGTGCTGCTGCGCTGTTGCTATGCCGTTGCCGTATTCACGGTAAACATATTATCTTGACAACAGACGTAGAATAATTAACGAATGTCTATTGGAACACAAATTGCATATCTTCGAAACTTTATCAATGCAACTGTTGATGCGAAAATCATGTAGTAACTTCAGGGAAACTAAAAATTTGAACAAATTACGGCCAATCTGTACTGAACTGTTTCGTAAGCATTGCGTGTGACTGTGACATCATTGTAGTTGGCTCGTAGGCCAAGCATGGTTGACCAATCAGCGTCGTCCACGGTATAACCACGGCCGTTCAACTGAACGGGATTAGCTGATTTGAGTTCAACTTGGTGCAACGTAAATCAGCGTGAACTTGGTTCAACTTTTGATCTAGGTTCAGCTGAACTGAGATCATGAACGATGGTGCAATGCATCCCAAATGGATACCTGCATACATGTCACCACATGGCATGCAGACGTCATTGCTTGTTATTCTTGGATAATAATCAAGGCATAAATGTTGTCCATGTGTTTTAGGACATAAAGTTTCCACTGAGTCTGGACATGTTCGACCTGTGCACGGAGGAGCTACAACAGAAGCTGATTCCTGCTCGTGACAAGTTCAAAGCTGAGGAGGACAAACGTGTTGACGCTGCACAGACTGTAAACATCCTTTAGTTCATTTTATTTATACACTATGTTTCCAAAAAAAACATCCTGAACATTTTCAATCGTAACTTGAAGAAGGATTATTGGATTTTAATATTTTTTGGTAAGAGTATTCTTCAGACAACTGGCCAACAAATCATTATGTAGTTTCCCACTTCACCCATCGTTTGTTTCAGCACTACTTGAGGAAATCAGAACCAATGAAATATTGCATTTTTGCCATAAATTATTGAAAGCTGATAATCATGCTTACGGTCAATAATGTTGGGGATGTTTTTTTCATGTTTTTGCATATTTCAATGCATATTTCACTTGGTTTTCTTTCCCGAGGTAGTGCAGAAGCAGACATTGGGTGAGGTGCAAAAACTGAATGGCCATTTAATGGCAAGTTGTGTCAGGAATATTCACACCAAAAATTATTAGAATCTGGGGCCAAATTTTTGAAACTTCTTAGGAAGATTTTTGGAAGACTTTTTTCCAAAGAAAGTATGCGGATTTTCGAAACTTCTTTGGAAAATGTCTGGAAGAATTTGAGAAGATCTTCCAAAGAAGATTTTGAGAAAGGGTGCCCAAGGTGTGGCTTCACTGTTCTCGTCATGTCTTGGATCAGTTGGAGCATTGGAGAGACTTTTGAGGGATGACGGGTTAGATTAGGATTTCCAGTAGATACTGAATGCACAGCAGTTCAGAACTACAGTTTTCCTATCAGGCCTGGAAATCTTGTGGGGGCTCTTTTTTGACCCGTTTGGCTTTGAGGCATGGCAGGTGTGGTGTGGCTGGTCTGCTGAACAGGTTGGGCCATCTGCCAGGTGATTTTCTGAGGGGACTGCGAAATCCTTCGGTTACCCCACAGTATACAGAGTGGTCGTGGTTGGGGGTAGTTGCGCTCTTTGCTATTTCTGTCTTGACTTTTCAGTACACAGTATAGTTGCTGGGAACTTTCTGGGGATGGCTGATGGGCCCACAAGGCCTGTGGGGTGGCACTGGCTGCCCTGTCCCACTTTGTTACACGGAACATGAACTACTATTACCACCACTACCACCGGCCAGTTGGCTGTTCCAGTTTATTGTATGGAGCTTGATTTTCACGCGCGAAAGCAGCTACTGCTTTCAGCACGTCTTAGCCATTGGAGTTCTGTCCGTCCATCTGTCTGTCACATGGGTGGATCAGTCAAAAGCGGTGCAAGCTAGGATCACCAAATCTTCACCGTCGGCTGCCTGGAAGACTCTAGTTTCAGGAACCGTAAAGCTTTTCCATGCTTTTCCATAAGTTCAAAGGGGGTCACCCCGAACTAGGGCGCTAAATGAGAGGGGGGTGGGCAAAATTTGCGATTTTTGGCCAATAAGTATCTCAGTAATGGTGCGAGATCAGGCCTAGGTTTCTATTAATCACTAATAGGAAATCGTACACTGGCTTTTGATTGGCGCCGAATTCAGTGACCTTGGATGACCTTGAACGCCAAAATAGGGGGTTTTATGGATTTTTTGCCAATTTTGGGCTGCGACACAAGTCTATATTATTCACAAGGTGGAGCCACGGAACTATCATTATGTGCTTTTCGGCATGACTGTAATAAATGTGTTGTATTTTATCCCAAATTCCCACAAATCCAACTCAAACAGCGACAGAAATTTTTGTTGTACGATTTTGTTGTATTGTGAGTGCAATATTTTATTATTTAGTACATTTCTGATGCACACTATTTGGTGAAGCAGCTTGCATACCTTACAGCGTAATTTGTGATATTTTGTTCAATGGTGCTGCCACCTCGGGAATCGGTTTACAACGCGCAGCACTAACCAACGCTGATTGATTACATTGATTGACTTGTTAAATTTTTATGCGTGAAAGCAGCTACTGCTTTCATCGCGTCTTAGCCATCGCAATTTTGTCCGTTTGTCACATGAGTGGATCAGTCAAAAGCGGTGCAAGCTAGGATTAGCAAATTTTTACCGTCAGCTGCACGGAACTATCGTTGTGCGATCCAGATAGAGAATTTGGTATTTTATATATTAGCTTAGCATGAACACTCTAATTTTCAGCTAATATACTGAACCGGGACTGCTATAGGCTTTTGCACGTCTCGTAAGCATTAGCTCAAATTTCTTGTTTTCAGTTTCTGGGCCTCGTGTCTGGAATACATTGCCAGACTATCTGAGAAATCTGATTTTTGCCTCTGACACTTTTAAATGCTGTTTAAAGCACTTCTTTGCTTTTTACTAATCTCGGCACTCTATGGTGCATTACTACTGCTGCTGCTGTCATTACCGTTACCACACTTGTTGTATTGAACGGTTTGACTTTAGGAGAAGCAGATAAAGGCAGGTGGTACTAAGTCAAAACCAGCAGCACGTGATGCACCAACTCAACCAACGAGAAAAGAACCATTTTCTTTTGATGACGGTTCGTCCACTGGTGCTACTGTTTACGTGCATGCTGTTTCCGTTGCTTATAGGATTTACGAAAACAGCAGTTTGCAATCGTGTAACAGTAACTTCTTTCAAATTGCATTTTTTAACAGTAGCAGGTATCTTCATACTTCCAACCTCCGTCTATTCATGGGATGGTAAAGTCCGCGGCCACTGGTCAGGAGTCTTTATTAAACTTGTTGAAGTTTTACCATACTGAGAAGAAAGAACTATTAGTGCTAGTTTAATGTTACATGTTTTTGTCTATAGCATAGCATAGCATTGGACAGAGTATAAAATCACCTTTGTGTCTCTGCGTCCGTGTGTCCTACATTTCTTAAGCAATCTTCCTTCCACCTTTCCTTTCCCTTTCTCTTTCCCTTCCCCTTTTCCTCCCCTTTTCTCTTCTTTTTTTCCCTTGTCCTTTCCCCTTTTTCCCCTTTTCCCTTCCCCATTTTCCTACCCCCTTTTCTTTCCCTTCTCCATCCCTTTTCCCTTCCCCTTTCTCTTGCCCTTTTTTCTTCCCCCTTTCCCTTTCTTCCCTCTTCCTCTTTTTCTTTCCCTTCTTCCATCTTTTTTTCGTGACTGATGACGTCACGTGACCCCAAAAGGTCAAACTCGTGACCCGATTATCTTTGAGGCACCATATCTCCATAACGGTGCAAGATAGATGCATGGTGAGGATTGACCTTTTATAATAAAGCGCTAGTGACGAATCAAATGGTCTCGTGACTGATAATGTCTGTCGTTGAGTTAAAATAATACAGAAGGATGAAAAGATCTTTGCTGCTGTACAATTTGAAATTGAACTGTTTGATTTTTTCTACCGGTCTAAATGGCTCACTGATTATATTTATGCGGACATACTGTAAACTATCGAAATGCATTGGACAGACTCCGTGTTCGTATGAACATTATCTTGTTATAAGCTGAATCTGTTGTATAACGTGTGAGGTAATAAACTTCTTGTCATGCTTTTGCATGGTTGGTGGCTGTTAACATGTAACAGATGCAGGGTCTAACAACAGTGGGTACTACGAACTGCAGGCCGTGCTGACTCACAAGGGCAGGTCCAGCTCCAGTGGTCACTACGTTGCTTGGGTCAAGTCCGCTAAACAAGGTCACAGTTAGTGCTTACTACTAGCAATAGTGCACCATCTTAGAATAATGGTGGTGTAGTGGTTTGGACTTTGGTCTTATGGTCAAGAGGTCATCAGTTTGACTTCCAGTCAAGTCACTATCACGTGGTTAGTACTTGGATGGGTGACTATCTATGGACAAATAAACAAACTTAGTATATAACCACCTGCCAAGTTTAACTCAGCTTTCTATCCCTTTGGGATAGGTAAATCAAGTACTAATTTGTCTGACTGACGTTATGGCAGGGCACGTTCACCTGTTTGGGTTGCAGGTTACACTGTGTGTAGTGCTCTGTAGCTTTGAAATGGATCACAGTTAAGAGCTAAAGACAACCTTTACCCTATCACCTTCAAGAACCAACCTAATTCGCACTTCTTTCTGGTCATTGTGTTGTCTTACATTAGGTCGGTACACTTTTGCATGTGGCTAGACAGTAGCGTGTTTACTAAAGATAGCAGCGGTTGCTGACAAAGGAAAACAGTTTGATTTTTATGAACTGTAGTATCCGTCAATAATCTAAACAGTTTAATCTATCTTATTAGGGTTTGTTTAGGTACAGCTCTCTTGGTTCCAATGAGTAGAGTTGATAGACTAGAAACAATTAGCTAAAGACAGTTCAGATCACTTTGAAATAAGTTGAACTTAAAAACTAAGCAAAACTTTTCTTCGAATAGACTCACTTGTAGGTTGAAACGATAAGGAATATGTTATATAAATTTATCAGTATGTTACTTTTATTTAATTAATTTATCGTTAAGAGCAATACTTTATTATTTGATTTTGAAGGTTACCTCCAGTGCTACATCTTTGGTATATGCGTGACTTACTTTGTTAATATAATCATAATGTGTGTTTCTGCAGACGAATGGCTGATGTTTGATGATGAGAACGTATCAATGGTAACATCTGAAGACATTCTCAAGCTGTCAGGCGGAGGTATACTCACTGTCCTATAATCAGTTTATTTGCTGAGAACATCTGCTAACTGTTGCTGTGTAAATATTGCCATTTTCGGGATGCAATACATTTGTGTTGCCAACTTACCACCACCAACTTATTCCATCTCTTGTTTTGTTATCGTTGTCTGAAGTCCAGTTTGCTCATCATATCACCTAGTGGAAAGGAAGCTGCTGCAAAATTCTTGTAACTGTATTGAAATTTCAGTGGCATTAGTTTTTTGAAGTCATAGTTCACTTCAGTTTTGTTTGTTCCCTGCAGTTTGTTTGCTACAGTGCATTAGATGTTGTTAGTTAACGTTATGCGCTATGTAAATTTTTATTTCACTTACTTATGTACTTACTTTCAGGCAAAGCCTTGAGATCAAATGACTGGCGATATTGAGATTTTTTCACATATAAGTTAGTCTGGCTGTTTTCCATTTTGCCGTATGTGTTTGGCATCATAGTCATAATTTCATAGCCTGGTTCATCCTCTTGTCTTTCACTACAGTGTCTACAGTGTTATTGCCACCTATAATATCACTCCAGTAATGTGTGATGAATAAAACGTGTCTCGCTTTTCTTTAAATCACACACATGTCCCACACGGAAAACACCGTCGATCGTATCATATCATATCACCGTCGATCGGATCGTATCGTATGTTATCATTTTGCCGTATGTGTTTGGCATCATAGTCATAATTTCATAGCCTGGTTCATCCTCTTGTCTTTCACTACAGTGTCTACAGTGTTATTGCCACCTATAATATCACTCCAGTCATGTGTGATGAATAAAACGTGTCTCGCTTTTGTTTAAATCACACACATGTCCCACACGGAAAACACCGTCGATCGTGGCCATAAAATAAGCGTCTTTTTCACCATCTAGGTTATTATGCCTTATTACACTCGCATAAAAATTTACATTCCAGGCTGTGACCGTAATGAAACGTATACTTATTATCTTATGTACGATTGGCTTTACTTTAGTAGATAGGACGTTATAACAGGTACGACTAAGATTATTATTCAACAGCACATTGACAGTTAGACGATGTGATGGTGAGTGATATCACCTTTTTATGATTTTTGCTGTTTTCGATGTGTCACTCATTGCATGTTGGCGTTAACAAGTGTATAAACTGATGTTTTGTACATTTATTATTATTATTAATTAACTGTTGTTGTATAAGACAGTCCTTATTTCATTGATTGTGGTGTAGGTGACTGGCACTGTGCATACGTTCTTCTGTACGGTCCTCGCGTGCTGGAAGTCACGGAAGATACGGAGTCGATGGAGACGGATGGACAGGAAGCGTCGTCGTCGGCTGAAGTTGCCTCCTCATAGGGTCGAACTAGCGAACGTGTTGTCTGCTCAGCACTGTGTTATTGTTGCTTGACGACAGAGTTACTGAAACATCAGTCACCGATAATATGTGTATACATTCATCAAATTACAACCTGAATCAGCAGGGCATATTAAGACTTCTAGGGCCCTGGGGCTGAGAATTGTGAACGGGCCTATCGCCAGTTAAATAGTGTAGATACAGTATAGGGAGAGGGTTGTTAAATGCGTTTTGGTGTTTCTAAATTGTTTCTCCACCCTTATGAGTTAATTATTCTGCTCCCTGAGACAGAATATAAGTTTTTGATGGATGTACAATGGAATTTAGTAAAAAAAATTGTAATTATTTGCTTTCATTTAGTAGAAAATTGGTTAATAACAATACGCTCCCATGTTAGTAGAGTTGATAAGTTGTTGACGTTTTGAGAACCACTGCTACTTTCCTTGAAACAATTTTCATGACGTCCAGATTGTCACAGATATGAAGAAGTTGGCAGGACCCTCCTTCTAGTCTCTGTCTATCGACTTGCTCCTTCCTTATTGTATGTTACCAGTTTGATCTGTTTGTTCATCCTGTTGCTATCTGTGTCGATCTCCTTGGTGCGATTCCAGTTTGTGATGTGGCTGCGAGAAATGGCATGGTCCGTGACTGCTGATTTAATCGTAGTTTGGTGAATTGTATGCAGCTTATCAGTCAGTGTTTGTTTCAGTCTATGAATTCATTCGGTGCGATGTTACTGACTCGTTGATAACGCTGACCCAGGTGACGAGTGTCTGCTTTCCAGCAGTTCTGCAGTGTACTTCTTGTTAAGTGTTAAGTGCTTGTTTATTTTGTTGTCGTGAGATCGATTTCCATCGTTTCATACCAGACACAGCAAACCTGTAACAACACTGCTGTATTTTTCAAGTCTGTAATATATCGCAAAGCAAGTCTGTTGGTAGCGTCAACAGGAGTTGTTGTTTACTCATCTTCTAGTTTACAGGGGCATTGGCAAACAAGTAATTTTCGTTAGCTTTCAAGTTTCAACGAACCGACTGATGCGTACGCATCAAATTAGTTTTTATATGAGCAGAGTTGAGAGAGAGAGAGAGTTTATTTGCCATATCAGTCACAACCAATACAATAACAATTTCAAGTTGAAGTAACTTTTTTGTTAAAATCTACATCATTTGAGAATGATTTATTAATTATTTGACCAGAATATTCAAATTCAATAACAAGCATATTGCAACGGGCACGTTTACATCTGTTGGATGATGAGTATAAAGGAAACCCGACAACATGTTGCCAAAACTTTATGAAACAGTTTTGACTGTTTAACGTAACCTAGGTTGGTGTTGCTTTATGCCAGTCAGGTTCATTCATACATAATTTATTTATTGTAGCCTAATTCTCCAAAAAAGATAGTATGATTATAATAAAGTAAAGTAGTATTGTGGCGTCAACAACCAGCCAAAAACCGGCACTTAGATGTGCTTCCAAAAAATAAAAAAGCTAGATAATGTTCATACGAACACGGAGTCTGTCCAATGCATTTCGATAGTTTACGGTATATGTCTGTATAAATATGATCGGTTACCTGTTTAGACTAGTAGAAAAAAAAATCTAAATGTTTAATTTTGAATTGTACAGCAGCAATGATCCTTTCATTTTTCTCTATTATTTAAACTAAACAATAGACATTGTCAGTCACGAGACCATTCGATTCGTCACCAGCGCTTTACTATAAATGGTCCATCGTCACCATGCGTCTATCTTGCACCGTTATGGAGATATGGCGCCTCAAAT
>Ga0209671_1006652_pt1 | contig 11897 bp, 9 predicted proteins | sample WorMetHERISLAND2_2_FD_187401 | JGI IMG/M metagenome (GOLD analysis project Ga0209671, IMG submission 187401) | Marine gutless worms symbiont microbial communities from Max Planck institute for Marine Microbiology, Germany - Olavius geniculatus... | ecosystem: Host-associated > Annelida >...
GTTCAGGGGGGCGAAGCCCCCCTGAAGCTAAAAGCTTTTTGCTTCTTGAACGTCCCACGGAGCGGCAAAACTTTAAGATGTCTAATTCGATTCGACTCAGTCTAACGTCGCAGTGCAAAAGGCTCAAACTTTTGGGGGAGCAAGAGCTATGGTCTGCTCTCCCGTGCCAAAAGTTGGGGGAGCAGCTGCTCCCTCTGCTCCCCTTGTTCCAACGCCCATGGCAATATAATTAAAACACGATCGTCTGCAGAAAATACCATTTTTATTATTTACGTTACTGTTTACGTCGATTACGTAAAAAAGCGTCACTTCTGCTCGAGCGACTGCAGTAACGCCGTACTATAAATTGGTAACGAAGATTGCTATCGATATTCAACAATAATTAATAACTCCACTAAGAAATAATACGAAGTTTAATGATCGCTTTACTGTAGCAATTAATTGCGGATTAATGTACGAAATTTTATCCAGATTCGTTCAGATTTAAAATTTTTATTGTACAGTGTCTACAGGGGTTTACTTTTTTCCGGACAGTGTAATAGCGTCTTGAATAATTATAAATCCGTATAGCGTGTCTTCTTGTGACCTTGTCGTTAGTAAGAATTCGTCTACGACATTCCGGCTGTTTTCATTGTACTAGTTCTTGTTCTGCCGTTGTCGTGCTCTGGATGACTACAATTTTCGAAAGATTTCACAATTCACAAGGTAAAGTAGCGACAATTTGAGATTTTGTGACATTTTAAGGGCAACTTTAAGATTTCCTGGTGCGTGAACAAATTTTTGAAAATCGGCCAATATTTGGCAAATAGGCCTACTTGGCCCTCTCAAGTTTATGTATGAGTCAGTAAAGAATGTAAGTTTCACTTGTGAAAAATAGTTGTCTGATATGTCGATGCCGGAAACTTTTGGGATCGCCCTCGTATACGAAATGATGCATTTTCCTCAACCCACAAATGACGAAGATGATAACGGCGGCATGAACAACGGACACACTCCAAGCACGTGTTCTCCCAGCCGTTCCAGCAGTCCCAGCCAGCACAGACAGAAAGCCAGTGATCCAGAAAGAGAAAGAGGAAGACCCAGATGACGTGGGAGCTTAAATATGAATCTAGCTGGCCTGCTTTCCCCGGCCATAGGCCCAGCATTTCCGCCCATAGCCTAGCTGTTCGGCTGTAGTCAGCGTTGAGAAATCGTGAATGGACCGAGTCTGGGAAGTCTGGCGGACAGTGGACTGCATCGACCGGAAGTGACGTAACACCTTTATTACAGTCATGCCGAAGTGCACACAACGCTAGTTCCGTGGCTCCACCTTGTGAATGATATTGACTTGTGTCACAGTCCGAAATCGCCGAAAAATCCATAAAACGCCCTATTTTGGCGTTCAAGGTCATTCAAGGTCACTGAATTCGGCGCCAATCGAGAGCCAGTGTACGACTTCCTATTAGTGATTAATAGTAACCTAGGCCCTATCTCGCACCGTTACTGTGATACAGCGACTTATTGGCCAAAAATTGCAGATTTTGCCCACACCCCCTCTCATTCAGCGCCCTCGTTCGAGGTGACCCCCTTCGAATTTATGGAAAATCTTTAGGTTCCTGAAACTAGAGTCTTCCAGGCAGCCGACGGTGAAGATTTGGTGATTCTAGCTTGCACCGCATTTGACTGACCCACCCGTTTGACAGACAGACGGACGGACGGACAAAATTGAAAACGGAAAAAGTTAGGCCTAAATTTCCTATAAGGTCAATCTGTCGACATTACAGCAGTACTGGTACTAAGTAATGCAGTGACTGTTTTCATCCAATTTGCATGTGAATTGTCTGCCCTAGACCTAAAATCAAAACTAATTGCAAATAAATTATAAAACATAACTAAATAAGAAAAAAAAAAAACCTAATTACTTGTCAATCTGAAATAATGCTGACCAGCAGTCAGTACCAGAGATGTGCAGATTTTTCAGACGCGGTCGAATTTTTTGACGTCTTTGCGGATGCGGACACTCTTTGGGAAAAGCAAATTTTTTTACCACGTTTCCACTTTCTACAACAATAATACTACAAAATTCCAGTTGCATTTGCAGCTGTTTGCACACGCCACATTATCACTGTTGCTGGCAGTGCGGACACGGTCGCGAATGCCTGACGGCTTAAGTTTTGCAGACGCGGATGCTACCCTGCGATGTGGACGCAGAATTCCAGAATCCGCACACCTATAATCACTACAGTTCGTTTGGGGTTACGGATAAAGGTCAAATAACAACTGACACAACATATGACAATATACGAGCAATTGTATTGTTTGCATGACGTGATCCATAATCACGCCTCCCTCATCCTAGCTTAACAACCGTTAAGTTAGATGTGCATACATAGATATCGTATCATACATACAAGTGCCTAGCAGCCTCCTAGATGCCTAGACAGACAGACACAGACAGACAGACAAACAGACAGACATAAATGTCATCACAATCAGCAGGCATGCAATTAATGGCATTTGTCTCGTCTACAAATAACATGCAGTTCGACACATACAATAGCCTACATATGCATCACCCAAATTAACAAAAGCAGCACTGTGTCAGCCAAGAAACAGCACTGTGCCGACTACAATATCAAAGTGTGCCACACGCGAGAAACTTAAAACAATTGCCAATCAATTCAAATATCTTCGTTACAACTGTGTCGCTACGTAACTAGATCAACTGATGAATTAAAATAATAAATAACTAACACTTTATCTTAACACTCGGTCCACATATTAAACGCGTGCTAATGAGCCAGTTTTATCATCAGCAGCATTAATTAATACACATTCATCGTCATTAAGGCCCACAGTTTTCCGCAGAAAAATTTTGCCAAATTCCATGGAATTCCATGGGTCAGTTTGCAAAAATCCGCGGTTCACCATGGCAAAGTTGTCCAAATTCTGTGGCTAACTGTGGCCTTCTGTTTGTGCGTAAACTAAGCTTTATTCTGTTTCAAAAACTTCAGTTTTTGGATCCTGGCATGGCGCTCAGATATGTAGCAACATAAAAAGAAAATCATCAATCTTTTTTTCCTTTGACAAGTGCAATATGTCAATTGGTCGCATTGTGTTAATTTACAATTGTGACATAAACGATGGTAATTATTAGCAGGGATGCAGTTTTAGGCAGTTTCATTTGATTTTTCTCCATGATATAGTTAGTACTAATTATTGGTCATCTTTTAACTTCCGCAAAATTCCGCTGCAATATCAAAATTCCGTGAAAAAAGGCAAATTTTGCGGCTCAGCTCAAAATTCTGCGGCCCGTGGAAAACTGTGGGCCCTAATCATCATAGAACATAAGAGTTTACATACTGACATTTGCTTTAAATTAATCTGACTTCTTACAAGTGGATCGCTGCACCAACCCACACTCAATAAGGAATAATAATAATAATAATAGTTAATAATAAATAAATCATCAATGCCTGTGCCAAAAATAAGCACGCAAGAAGCCTGGGTATGATGCAGCAGCTTCTCTAAAACAATAAGTAAGCAAGGGATACTGGTTCCAATCGATAATGCGATTGCAATATATATCAACTACTTGACACAAATCCGCATATCTCGCATTTTCCCCAGATACAATGGTCAGTACAATCTCCATCATGCAGATGAATGTGAAACTGCATACATGTTCACAATCTACAACAGTTCTGTGCATTTTCTGCAATGCCAAAGTCCGCTTAGTCATTTTTTCACATTTTGTTTCCTAATTTCTGCCACACCCAAGCTTACACAATACACGTACATGCCACATAGGCAGCATATGTAATGACTGAATGCTGCTATAGTACATAATCCTGCATATTTTGACAAATTCTGCATATTTCTGTGATTATTCTGCATCGCCAAGCACACATTTTATACAAAAAAAATCTCGCACTGTAAACCAGTATCCCCGGCAAGCAAGCAAATACAGACAAATGCTATACACAGTATAATGACGCAGCAATAACATTAAACATAAACCAATGTCAATATTGACCTGGGCAATATATTGACTGGTCAATATGTTCTCTGACTAATTATTACGCAACTGTCATTGGTTGTTCAGTCTTAACAAAAACAGAGTTAACAAAACACGACATCACTAACACATAATTCTATGACGTGAAAACACATGCCATAAACTGCCAGCCGGTATGTCAGATGGGCAGCGAAAATGTGGGAGTGAAAAATGCGGTAACAATAAAAAAAACAAGGGTGGACATATGGATGGCTCTAGAGATAGGGTTTGCCCCTTAAAATAGGAAAAAATAATAGCATGTAATTTGCAGTTTGAATCAAGAGGTAGCAATTTTCAGCACCAATAATTTAACGCTGTTGAAAATGTGCATGTGAAACTGACACTCTCCCTCATATTCACATTTATAAATATGTCCCCTGGTTGGGAAATATGTGGAGATTTATTCAAAAATCTCATCACTGATGTCCGAAATATAAGCCATAATGTGACTGCAAAGCAGCTTAAGCCTATGGGTGACACTGGCTGCCCCGTCCTGCACTAAAACAATGGTGAGCAGACTCTACCCCCTAACTCTCAACTTTGCATACATTTTCCACTCCCTCAGGACAGAAAGGAGACAGGGTGAAGAAAAGAATGAGGCACCAGTAAATTGTGCGATGGATAGTTCTAAGCGCTTCTCATTCGGCCGATCGACGGCCATCTTGGCCTGTCATGCAACTGTCAGTACAGAACTCTGATTCGCTGTCGAAGCCATCCTACTCAGTCCCTATGCTGTCAGTATCAACTCTATGATAGCGTCTGTTCATCACCTCTATGCTGGCAACAACCCTATAGTGACAAGGTTGGTTTGGTGATTTCACGAGACGACACAAGCGCCTTTCTGTGCATCGTCCGACATGTTGTGTGACCGTTCGATCTCTTGTATGATCAGACTAAATATGTCACTGACCTTCTACACATACATACAGACAGACAGACAGAGATACGGACAAAGACACATGCAGACAAATAAACAAAGACACACACACACAGAAACACATGCATAACCCAGTTCAGATCGTATGCCTAATGTGGAAGTTCATAAGTCAAACTTACGAAGAATAACAGAAAAAAATGAGATACATGAAAAAATAACAAATAACAAGAAATATTATTAGATCGTGACCAATCTAATGTAGGCCTCGCGCACATTATTTTCTCCAGTATTCTTCTAGGTGCTCTTTCGTTCCTTTCAACTTGTATTAGAGACCCGGCATCAACTTGAGACTGGACTAATATTATACTAACAGTGACTATCATCAAAGTCGTTAATGGAAATTGTCTTCCCCTCTATCTGGCACCGTTATAAAAATATGGTGCCTCAAAGATAATGAGGTCACGACCTTGACCTTTTGGGGTCACGTGACGTCATCAGTCACATGACCATTCGACTCGCGGTGGTCAACTTCCTATGGGTGGTCTAATGTGACCATGCATCTATCTAGCACCGTTATGGAGATATGGCCGTTTGAAGTTCTTCCAGGAACAGAGGTCGGTCGTCAGTCCTCAATATTACACTGATCTCATATACTCCTCTTTGATACGTTATAAATGTAGCATGCGAGGAGTAAAAATGTCGCAAAAACTCACAAAAAGTTATGAAAAACTTCAACATTAATAAATTGCTTACTATGAAAAACTGGAAAAACATCATGAAAATCTAAGAACAATTCTTAGTGTTCTGTGCATTAGGCCACAGTTAGTTGCTAGCAGTGTTAGGGGGTACAAGAAAAAAACAAGAACAATTCCGTCAGAAATGCCTTTAACGATACCATTCAGAAATTCCAAGAAATTCGAATGAGGAAGCAAATTACAAAGACTTAAGACTGATTCACAGTCAACATTTATACAATTTAAACAAAATTGTTTATTCTTTCAACAATTTGTGGTGAATAACAAAACTATCATATTAAATGAAAAGACAGAAATCGAGAACTGATGCAGTGAAAACCCACAAGGCTCACTAAAAACAATCCACAAACCTCGTTCTGTTTTGCTGATGCCTCAACAAAGACCGCCTTCCACTGCTCAGCAAGCCTACGACCTGCTTCAGTTGTGATTATCCTGTATAACAGGAACAAAACAACAGTTCTGTACCACCCTCTATAGTAAATACACACACCCCACATTCAGTTCTGCACACCCTGTATAGATTCTACAGTCTACACACTTCCACTGCTCAGCAATTCTTAGACCAGCTTCAGTTGTGACCATGCTATAGAACATCGCTCATAAAAATGCACAGTTCTGGGACACCCTGTATAGCCCATAACCAATAGTATAAGTTACAAGATTCCAAGCGACCAGATGATGATGGCATAACGTAGCATTTCCACTATGGCTGCACGTTGCGTTGCTTGCTTTGTTGCGATAGCTATCGCATTGCAGCGTGTTAATGCGCTGCACAGCACGTTGTCTCGATAGTAGAAACATAAATTTCCAGCTTATTCAATGGGAAGCATTTCCACTACAGCTGCGCATTGCATTGCGTTTAAAATAGAAACGCTGATAGTGTTTCTATTTTTTGTTTACTATCCGAGCAATAGTAATTGCGTTGACCAATGAGAACGCTCAACTAGCGCGAGTACTGACCCGGCCTGGTGTACAGCAACTAGCTGCTTGACAGACAGCCGAAAGTATCGCCGGAACAGAGCTGGGTCGGAGCGTAGCTCCTGTATCAGATGCTGATAGTCGCCTTGGTCATCCCAGTTGGCGATGACGGGGTGAATCCAATATCTAGGTTTACGTATTTTTTTCTTACGCAACACGTATGCCATTTCCAACAGCAATAAATTTTCGTATTTGTTGGCCATACTAATTCAAGTGAAGTGAGTTAAACGTGTTCCAACGCAACGCAATGCACAGCCATAGTAGAAATCAGGGTTGATAAAAATCACAATTTTTTTCAATAAAAATCGAAAGCATCGATTTTTTGATTTAAATCAAATTTTTTTTTGATTTAAATAGACTTTTTTTATTTCAGTCAAGATTTGTTTGATTTATATCAATTTTTAAAAATTTTTATTAGATTTTTACACCATTCTATGCTATCTGTAATAACTAATGTGTTACCTTTATCTGTTGGTTTGTGGATGACAGTAACTGGCCTTGATTAGAGTTTCTTTTTTTAAAAAATTACATATTTGTGTTATTTTTTATAGCAGCCTGGCAAAGAACTATTTATAATGGTGGAACTAATCACCTGTTTGACTTCAAGTCTGTCTTGTTGCCAACAAGAACCATCGGAAAACTGCACACAATGCCAAACCAATAACACTTATTAACCATCAGTCAGATATCAACAATTATTTAGTAGTTAATCAATGCTTTTCATACGATATTGTACAATTTATACGACCGGCTCTGACATTCAATTAATTTCTATCTTAGAGACATATCAATGCTGCCTAACCAGAATAAATTACAAAAACATTATCACCATCACACAGTGTTATACACAATATCATTATATTTCTCAAATTATTTCTGTCCAAATTCACAACTCGGTGACAAATGTATACAGTCATAAACAAACACAACCGTGGCATCATTGGCAAATCTTTTATTGACCGTTACACTGTACGTTCAACAACTATGCAGTGGCAACTAAAATTAACAACAATTATAGCAAACCTTCTAGCCACTGTGTCTCTGTTTCTACCTATCAGGTTATTACCATCTTTAAATAAAATCGCTCTTGCAGTGCAAGGGATTCTGCCTATTGCTACACATTTCTCCATAGTATATTCTGTCAGTCTGTCGTCTGTCACACTCATGCCTCCTGCTTAAACCGTTTGACAGACTGAGATGCCACTTGTGGGGTCCAATCACACTGCCTCCCAAGGAAAGGAGAGATTAGGGAGTTAAACCCACAACCGAATCAACTGCAAGCCATGGCCAAACCAAACCAGGGACAGCAATTCTGCCTTTTAGCAAATAACTTTGGTCCTCATTATTATCATTACCATACTCACAACTGTTTGCCAGTGACGTCTTGCAATCGGGTGAAGATGTATTTGACAACCTCGAAACTACACACGAGATAAGCACACCCAACAGCAAATGCACACAGCTAGCACAGACATATCGCAAACACACAGACACATACATGAACAGGATATAAACACAAATCACATCACGCTCTTAAGAGATCAAACACCACATGAGCGTAAATATGATAAATATGAGGCAGGGCTCGATGTGAGGCCACCCGTTGCTGTAAGTCTGATTGTTTTGGTACCCAGCTACTGATTCTTCAAGCCACAGATTATAAATAATGCTCAATCCATCCAAAACCCTTCAACAGATCTCGCTGAAATTTGGCCTCAATACCCTCCAAAAAGGGTCGTTCTTCCCACCCCCTCACCTCTGGTCTTTGTCTACTATCTGGTTTCGGAAAAGTGAACAAGAAAACCCGTGCTAACGCAAATGGGAACGCGCAACAGTGGTGCATGTTTGAAAGCCCAGTATTTATTAAAACAAAGTCAAAGTCAGTCGCCAGAGGGGGCCAGACGACCGGCAACAAATTATCTATAGTGTTTTACTTCTAGTCACCAAAGGGCGCCACCTGTCTCGCTCAGCCAACGCCGTATCAGCTGAAAATCACAAATTTTTCCCACCCCTGTCATTTAGCGCCCTCGTTCAGGGTGACCTCTTCGAATTTATGGAAAAGTTTTACTGATCCTGAAACTACAGTCTTCGAGGCAGCCAACAGTGAATATTTGGTGATCCTAGCTTGCACTGTTTTTCACTGATCCACCTGTGTGACGGACGGACAGACAGAACTGCGACGGCTAATACGCGCTACAGCAGTACCTGCTGTTGCAAGTAAAAAAGAAGAAAAACAAAGCAAAAAACATACAAAACCATACATCAAAAAAATAAACTACTAAATTTAAAGGTTAACTCAGCCTTTCATCCCTCCAGAGTAGGTAAATCAAATACTGGCCTGTCTAGCTGCAGTTAAGGTAGAGCACATTCATCCATGTCAGGCAGCAAGTAACACTGGGTGATCTCATATGGCAGGTGACGCTCTGTAGCTCTGAGATGGGTTTCTGAGAACAGCAATATGGCCCTTTAACCATTGTAGGTAAGTAAGTACCGGTAAGTAAAGTTCATACTGTGAAACTAAGAGACTACTACAACAAAAACGACGACAACAACAACCACAACAACAACTACTACTAAGTACTACTAAATATACTACTACCACTACTATTGCTAATGCAAGGTGCTAGGTAACCTTTTCTCGGAGGTAACGGAGTAGACCAGAACATATCCATCGAGGTTCATGCTATGAGACTGGGAGACTATTGACAGCTCGTCCTGTCCTGCAGTGTCTATCAACTCCAGCTGATAATCCTGACCAGCCACTCGAACCGTCTTCGTAAACGCTAACACAAAGACAGACACACAGTACAGAAATACAGACACAGAGAAAGAGACAGATACTGCCACTACCAACCAGACAGATTATGGCAGGCCTAGGTCAACTCAGCCTTCCATCCCTTCGGGGTAAGTTGAGTACTGGCTGAGGTTAAGGTGGAGTGCGTTCACCTGTGCTGGTTTGCAGATAACACTCACTGTGTGATCGTAAATGGCAGGTGATGGGTTTCCTACTAAGAGCTATATACACCACCTTTACCTTTTACAATTTATCTTTGTTAAACCCACCTACAGTATCCCTTCACAGACAGACCATAATTGTGAATGCATCCTCAAAAAAAGTTAAAATACCGCAGTACTTAAGTCGAATTTGTGTTAAGCACATGTCGGTGATTCTGACTGACAAACTACTATATTAAATCCAACGAATTTCAGCCATTACTTACCGATTTGTTGACTCGTCGGTGCACAGATGACGTCGTAGATTAAAAAAGTACGGGGGGAGAACATGGGCCTGCAAATTTCGCACAGAAGATACGAATGCTCAAAATTTCGATTTTTTCTCTACCTTTATCCCTACCTCATTACTGAAAGATTTTTCCGCACCAAATCTGGTATTTTTGGAAGAAAACTGCCCCACACGCTGCCAATGAATGTCATTACGGTGAAATAAAATTCTTCAGACAAACTCTTAACATCAACTAAACAACAGACAAAGCTTGTATTATGATGAATTTTTACGCACGAAAGCAGCTACTGCTTTCAGCGCGTCTTAGCCATCGCAATTCTGTCCGTCCGTCCGTCTGTCTGTCACACCAGTGGATCAGTCAAAAGCGGTGCAAGCTAGAATCACCAAATCTTCACCGTCAGCTGCCTGAAAGACTGTAGTTTCAGGAACCGTAAAGCTTTTCCATAAACTCGAAGGGGGTCACCTCGAACGAAGGCGCTAAATGAGAGGGGGTGGGCAAAATTTGCAATTTTTGGCCAATCAGTCGCTGTATCTCAGTAACGGTGCGAGATAGGGCCTAGGTTACTATTAATCACTAATAGAAAGTCGTACACTGGCTCTTGATTGGCGCCGAATTCAATGACCTTGAACGCCAAAATAGGGGGTTTTATGGATTTTTTGGCAATTTCGGGCTGCGACACAAGTCTATATCATTCACAAGGTGGCGCCACGAAACTATCATTATGCGATACAGACAGAGAATTTGGTATTTGTACATGAACTTAGCGTGAACGCCCCAATTTTCAGCTAAACTACTGAATCAGAACTGCTATAGGCTTTCGCGCGTCTCGTGAGCATTAGGTCAAATTTCTTGTTATAATTAATGCTGTTCACTAGAAGACAGTGTCCATACGTACTGTTTTCAATGGTCGGGTCATACGATTCGTTGAACTGATTTTCAACAAATTGCGTCGTCAATGAAGTCTTACCTACACGCACACAGAACAACACAATCACATGCAACAACAAAAACTACAACAGGCCTGGGTTACTACTACAGGTCGTCATTATGTGAGACATTCGCTAGGCTGCAGCTGACCACTTATACTACTAGCAAACCATGAAACATACTGCGAATCTAAAGGTGCGTACGGAGCGACGTTAACTGAACCGAATTGAACTGACGCATCCTAGTTTTTGACGAATTGACCAATGGGCATGGGCAAGCAGTAATGCATTACAGTTGGCACCGTTTAACGGCGTCGGTGACTACGTGACCACGCGCACGTACACGTCAACCAATGATCAACAGGCTATTAGTCCATTGGTCAATTCGTCAAACACTAAGTCGTGTCAATTCAGTTACGTCGCTCCGTACGCGACTTAAAGGTCATGTGATCGATGACGTCACTGACACGCAATACGGTATATGTTATACCAACAAAAGAACTGCAGTTGGTTGCCTAGAAATCTGTGTATACGCTAGAGGGCAGGCAGACAAGAAGGAAAGGTAATCAGCCAATACAAGCAAGCAGTCACGTCACTAACAGTTAATCAAACGCACAGAACATCAATCATTCATTACAAACAACAACACGGACATCCAGCCCCCCTAACACTCGTTCATCCATCCTGTCAGTCAAAGAACATGGCATTAAACTCTTGCAAACGTCTTCGACAGATAATAACCCATTTTCAAACTTCGAACTTCTTCACTCACAGAAACGGCAGACAGCCTGCAACGAAAGAGTTCCCACCATACACAAAAGACGTCGTCGCTACACTACCGTGGGACTGGGGCAGTTACACGAGGGGGCAGATGTCCCGTTTCCCCATAACATTAGAGCAATGAAAACCTCGGACCAGCAATGAACAATTTCTAGCATGCATTTTTTACAAACGCCATTATGATGCCTTACGAATTAGTAACATTTTTTGAATAACCTCGTGGGCGGACAGAAATGAAAAAAAATAACGTGCTTCTTTCCACGGAGCAGAAGCTTGTATGGGATGGGGAAAAGGATTGCG
>Ga0209671_1006653_pt1 | contig 11896 bp, 11 predicted proteins | sample WorMetHERISLAND2_2_FD_187401 | JGI IMG/M metagenome (GOLD analysis project Ga0209671, IMG submission 187401) | Marine gutless worms symbiont microbial communities from Max Planck institute for Marine Microbiology, Germany - Olavius geniculatus... | ecosystem: Host-associated > Annelida >...
TCATTAACTCATTAACACATACGTTGAGTTTACGTAAAATTCGACATGGGCAGTTGCCCAGCTTTTGCATTCATGACCGTCATCAGTCCTTCTAGGCAGCTGATCGATCGCTGGAGTCAATGCGTTCAGGATCAGCTGAGCCCAGCATTCGATTAGCACACATTTTAGCTGGTCAGTTACTGAAATTTTGTGACCATGCTATCTGTTGCAATGCTCCACACTGAAAAATTTACAGAATTTAAATCTTGAGTTTTTGGCAGCGAGTTTTTGAGTTCAGTGAACTCGGGCACATGGGAATGCAGGCAAATGCCTAATTTCAGGGGTAATGAAGATTTATGCAAATCAGGCAAAGAATATTTAAATGCCTTATTATGCAAATTTGTCGTTTATTCTTTGCAGTATTCTGAAACTTTTGACGTATCACACGTCTTTCTACCATTAACCAACGCTGAGTTATCAACGCTCAAACAGGTCCGGTTTTTTGGCCCACCCTGTACTTAAAAATCATTTGCATTACACATGGACGACCATATGACGAGTTTTGAGAGCCCAAAATATGTGAAAATATGTTTGCAGCTAGATCTCTGTGCCATCCCATTATCTTGGTGTCACCTTTCTGTCTGGCAAACATACTGAAATCGATTGTAATACAATTAAGCACAAATTTTATGCTGCTTGCACCTGTGTGTTTAGTATCTGCTATGGTATTAGTGAAGTTATTCAACTACAGCTGCAGGAATCATACTGCCTACCAATATTAACATATGCAACTCTAGCTCTCAATCTAAGCAGCAGGCAGCTTCAGGAAATTAATGCGTGCTGGAATGGTGTCTACCGTAAAATATTTAAATGTCATCAGTGGGAGTCAGTAAAAAATTTTATTTGTGGTATAGGTAGATGTGATTTTATACATACTTTAGCAATGAGAAATTTTTGTCATATGAAGCGTTGTACGAATATAACATTGTGTAATGTTTTTCACTGTGTTAAACTGAGTGGTGGATACATGAAACTTTTGACTCTATATCAATGTGGAAGTAGTGACAGTGTGTATTGCGTGAATGTGGAGAGACATTTTGCCGCTATAGCCGATAGCCAGTAGCAATCGTTAGTGTGTTTTATTTCTTTTAGGGGCCTATTTGGTGTGTTTGTGTGTGCTTGGGTGAGTGCATTGTGTGTTTGTGTTTTTTTTCTTAGTTTACTGTCTTTTTTGTGTTGCTTGTCTGCCGTATTGGCAAATAAACGTACTCATTAGAGAGCTTACAGCCCTCACCATACCACCAAACTGGATATTGGGAAAGAGTGGGAAAAAAGAGGGACATGAAAATTAAGGGAAGAAACAAATGAGGAAGAAAGGGAGTGGCCTTAGGGAGTGCCCGTACTGTCATAGACAAATTTTTAGCTACAAAGCTCTAATTTGATATGTCATATGCCTATGTTTCAATGAAATAATTTTCTCAATTTTTCTAGAATGTTCCGTTTTTAAAATGGTCGTAACTTTTTTTGCCCAAGGTGGATTTAAGCGGACTTTTGACATTTTGTTTCACACAGTATACTGATGTTTCAGGCAAATTTTCAGCTTTGTGGTATTTTTTTCCGGGTTGAACCCTAAACTGACTAAAGTGACAATTTAAGACTGCATACATGTCGCCAATGGCACGAGCATCTTCAGTCTTTACAACAAGAGCTCGAATGACATTAGAATGATCCGCCATATCAGACGACAGCTTCTGTCTAGTGGACTGAAACTCCTGTACCTAGTAACACACCAATAAGCACAGCTGCTGGTGAGTGTCGGACAAAACTCCCCTCACGTCAAAACACACCTACGACAAAACTCCGTACAATGGAAAAATGTATGCTTTCAAAGACAGATTATATCACTGAAAGTTGTTTACACATACTTTAATAAGATCGATTTGCATACTGTGCCTCAATTTCACCTTCCCAGACACGACAAACAAGTCTGAAATTTTGTCGAGTATGCATGCAGCATGCTCCCAGAACAGCACACAGTAAGGTATGAAAATATGGGAGCTCGCCCTGATAAGGCATTGGCTAAGGTCGAATGCTGATTATTGTCACCTAACAATTGTCCAATTATCGGCTGCTGTGCAAAGTTAAAAAATACACCCATTGTTAAACGCACAGCTAAACAATGTACCCACTTAAACAAAAAATAAAAGCAGAGCAGACAGTTTTGGGCTGAGTTTAATATTTACTATTTGTCTATGTAGTCCTGTACAGCAGCAAATCTTTAATGTTTTTAAAATGAACTCTTCTTCTGTGTTGGACTTTGGTGCATTACCAGTAAAACAGTGCAAAACTGGCCGATAATCAACATCGGCTGACTACTGGTAAATTCGGAGAAAGTCTGAAAACGTTCTAACGAGCAACACACCATTGAGAGGACAGACTGCAGGGTATCAAACTCCAGAGGAAAGTCAGCGGTTGACGACAGCTCATAGAGGTTGAGAAAGTCACACAACTCCTGAACGATTTCACCCGCCAAGTCCATGTCGTCAGTCCGTATACACAGCTATGCCAACATAAAAAACAAGAAAATCAATTGTACTCAATATAAGATGGCTGCTGTTAGGGGCATCTGTCTCCCTTAAGCCATTACAGCAAGTTCCTCTCCATCCCTTCCCTGGGGTCCTCGCCTAATGCGTCCGGGCAGCATAGTATTGGCAGTAAAGGTAGTAATAATAGTAGTATACTTTGCATTTAACTAAATTAATTAGTTTAACTAGTAGTTAACTTTTTGCAAAGTAACTTTTGCCCAGCACTAGTAGTAATGTAGCAGAAGTAGTAGTAGCAGTACTTAGTATATTAAGTTGGTACCTCGCCGCTGTGGTCCATTCTGATGTTGAGTATCTGGGTTTTGGGCAAAGCTCTAAGACAGAGAAAACTGACGTCGAGTGATGAATTGTCTCCGGTTTGTTGCAACTCGTCTGCCAGCAGAAAGTTCTGATTCAGCCACATCACAACCTGAAGTACACCACATTACAATTATTTACAAGCCCCAACAACGTTCACACGCCTGCATAGTCCTCAAAGCTTAGTAAGGCTTAGTAATGCACCCAGCAATCTATTCATAAGCCTCAAGTAACTATGCAACCACAGTGTCACATTCGAACGTTATTTGTACTCAAATATGCACAAACAAAAATTTCTCTATTTTTCTCTGTTAACAAAAACGAGCTTTTTAAAATATATTATTTTGGTGTAGACCAAAATGCAACGAGGTGGAAATGATTTACAATAGGTAAGTTTTCTATGTATTCGTAATAAGTTTGCTGCATTTTTCATACATAGTCTTGTTTTTACAACAAAGCGAAAACATGCACAAATTTCTGGCAAAATTTTGCCTTACTTCCAGGAATCTTCCAACTTCTTCGTTATAATGACAACTGTCGTGATGCTAATTATTTGCTTCAGTGCAAACAAAAAGAAAGGTAAATAGTCTTTTACAGAAACAACAACGATGTCAGACGAGTAATTAACTGCATACTGTAAGTTAAATACGGGCAAGAAATCAAAGAAAACCAGAGAAAGACTGACGCGATTGACACGCTCCTTGACGTGGAAAGTCACATGACCCTGAGGCATACCACCTCCAACATTGTTGTCGTCAGTTATCCGTGAGTACATGCTGAACTTTGGCAGTGGTCGGCTCATCTCAAACACGTGGTACTGCACGCTAGACAGCAACCATATGATGAAGCTGACTGATGAGTAAAAAAACCTAAATACTACTAGCTAACTTATTTGAAATTAGCCATCAATTAATTATTAACTATGATCAAAAACCAAACTGTGGTCACTGTCCAAGAATGCGTATCATTTCACTTAGAGTCGTTACTCAGCCGACAGCTATCATGCAGTCGTGTAAGCAGAAAATTTTCCGATAGGTTAAAATTTGCAGATGGACTGTTTTGCCCCCATGCCATGACGCCACTAGACAGTGATGGCACACTGCATCCACTAAGCATAAAAACTTCAAACAAACCTCTGCAGTCTGCAGTTGCATTAATCAACAATACATTCATTTAACATCACCATACTATTAGCAATGTCACCATAAAAAATACAGAGGCATCAGTGGCACGGCATAGCGGTAACATGTTGTGTCCAATCAACAAATTTACTCTATGCCAGGTCCAGTTAGTACTTGGAGGTTGCCGGTGAACTTTCTCAATATCTAACCACCCAGCTGGGTTGACTCAGCCTTCTACCCTCCATGGGATAATAAAATGAGCATCAGCTTTTGGACTGGTCAGCGTGGTACTGTTGCTGCCAGTTTGAGCGAATCTGTGGCTCAAGCTGATTGGTTTGGTTCAAAGGTTGGCAGCCGCCAGGTGCTAGTGTTTTCGTCATATGAACAAGCTGAACTCTCACAGTGGCATCTCCATGATAACAGCAGCATAAACATTGTCGTTCCCTATCATTATCGCAATCACTATCATTATTACTACTACTGCAAGAACTACTCATCTGACTGTTACAAATAAAATAAAAAAATAGTTTAAAATGCACAAAATATTACATGCCATGAGTCAAAAAGTCATGGCAGCAAACTTTCGTCCATATCTTGGCAAAAAATACTGACCAACTTTCACAATTCTTTCAGTGACACACTCTGTAAAATATTTGCAACCTAACGCCATTATTAAATATCCCACCTCACTTTAACTGCGTCGCTACACTACCTTGTGAAATATAAATTCTCAAAAATCAACTGGAATAGATGCACGTGCAAAAATGTATCTTTTAAAACAAACTTCATGTACTTGATGCAATGTTATTGACTCACGGTGTATATCTCAACAAAGTCAGCAACAGCCGTAAAAGAACTAGCTATAATAATTATTTACATCGAAGCTGGCCAGCAAGCTGAATGACTTGGTTGACTTGTTTGAGGCATTCTAACAGATTCTGGTGGTTGTTACAGCGCATGTGATAGCCACTGAGCAGGTCGTGGTTTAGACTGTACAGCTGCAAAGAAATGGCGCAATGGTAACGCACTGCGTTCGATCAATGAAGTTGCTCTACACCGGGCCAGGTTAGTACTTGGATGGGTGACTGCCTGCAGGCAAGTAAACCATCTCAATTTGTAACCAGCCACCTAAATCAACACAGACTTCAGGGAAAGGTAGGATAAATCAAGGACCGACCTATCTGGTTGGGGTTAAGGTGAGGTGCATTCACCTGTGTTGGATAGCAGGTAACACTGAGTGATCCCACATGGCAGGTGACGCTCTGTAGCTCTGAGTTAAGTTTGCTATAAAAACCTATACACCACACCATCCACCTGAACCTTGAACCTTTAACCCTAATCCATAACTAGAGACTGAACCTGTTCTTGTATCCGACGAAGACTTTGATGTAGAGTTCGACGGGCATGTCTTTAGGTGGACTGAAGCGCAGCTTGACACAGTTTGACACGCTCCCACTGGCCGGGTGTCTGCATACATCAGTCAGTCAGTCAGTCAGTAAGTAAAACAGCTGATCAACCTACAGTGAGTGGCAGCTTGACACAGTTTGACACACTACTAGTCGCTGGATGTCTGCATGACATAGCAATGAATACCGACTATATAAGCGATCAGAGAGTGCACGTATCCACAAATCAGTATCTGGATCCAGGAACCCTGGGAACACCAGCATAAGCCAAACTGTAATCCATAGCACCACAAAACTGTAATCAACTGTACCCTGTCAAAAAAAATCAACCAAATCCGTTCAAGAAAATTTTTGAGTAGCTTTGCACACAGACAGACAAACAGACAGGTAAAACAAACCTCTTTCGTTTGGTGGTAGTACTAACAGACAAAATGGATCAGGACCGAATGTCAAGTACCAAATAATTCAAGCTCATGCATTAGTCTTAGTTACACACTTTGTATACAGTTCAGTTCAGTTAACAATAGGCCTACAGTCTCAATACAATTTATATGCAGTCATATATAGACGCATTAACTACACAATGATATTCGCTCAGGGGTCAGTTCGCTGCTAATCATTACTTACACGCAGTAGCTTTCACCATCGAAGATTCCTTCAGCAAACACGACCACTGCGCGTATGATTGTATCTGTAAAAATACACGACATCAAAATCAGCGGAAACAGAAACCGAACTACGAAAATTGCTGAGAAGTTAATGGATGGCTCTATTGACCAGTTTGTGCATGGTTAACTAATGTCATGATGACCGAATCACGTGTGCAATAGAAGTTGCTTCAACATAATATCTGATCAAAAATATATAAAAAACAAAGCCAAAAATGTTATGAATACAGTTACCATTTGTTGTGTTGACACACAACTCAACGCCAGGCTAAAAAACACACAAACTCGCAATATTTTAACATCTCCAATTTAACTATGTTTGATGATAATAACAATAATCTTGATGCCTAAAAGTGTCTACGCCTACTTTGGCCAACAAAACAAAAATCTGATAAATAATGGCAACAGTTTATTCATTTTAGCTTAGTTAGTTTTTGCATAACTCCTATGATTTTCTGATCCACATAATTACAATAAAATCTTTGCTATCAATCACAAATACGATGCAACATTTACTACAACTGCTGCAAAAAATATTGTTATCATATTATGAGCGTAGCTTATTAATACTGCAAGTATTGCAAACAAAAAGAAAAACGTACAATTTCTACCTACAGGTAAGACACAGAACTTCATAATTTCGTTTCAGATATCTATGTGGTGTAATTTAAGGCTCACAAAAGCTGATGCTAATATTTTATAATGTCGTGCAGCAACATATTTCAAACGTGCTGGGATATTCATCACTTTCGTATGATCTGTTGCTAAGCATGTGAAACTAGCCAAAAAAATTCTAGAAAACAATTTCCAATAAAGTTTGATGGTGTACTTCTATACAGACCGGTCTCTAGTTTACCAAGTTGATCAAACGCAACGTTTCAAGTATATCATGCAGCCATCGTCCTGACAGGCACATTATAGGTCTTGCCCATCTGTCCATGTGTCTGTCTGGCTGGTATAAGAGCTCATAAGTAGGAAAGTAAAAGGCATAGAAAAACTGAAATTTGTACAAACATTCCTCACGACATTCAGCGAGTGAGTAGTTTCTTGATGGCACATCAGCACAAAATAGGTCATTCAGTCCCATGCACTGTTAAAACAGTTAAAAGTAATTAATATATGTATTAAAAACAAATTTAAAATACTCGTTAAGATCAAGGCTATTAAGCTAATGTAAAAACAAAATTATATACAACTGTAAAAGGACAAAAGTAACCGAACTGACAATTGAAACTGTGCTGTGCAGCATATAGCTAGACAGATGGCCGCATTTATGTCAGCACGGGACTGGCATCCCTGCTTGTCTGAGCTGCAGTGACATAGTGACAGAACATCTCTAACCCGTGATGTTGATTTGCCCGGATCAGCAGTCTGTGCCACATACAGTGAGGTCTGGATCTGAGTGTTAGCCTGCAAGCAGCCACCGGCAACATACAAAGTATACTGTCGACCAGCTCCATACTACATCTCACATAGCATTAGTATTCTACTGTTCACTGGTTGTATCACATAAGATTAAAATGTCATTATAGAAATAACAACAGCAACAACTACAAGTATTCAGATAAAACAAGGTTCCACTAAAATGTTGTACAAGTTTTCACCGACAGATCTGACCAAGCCTAGAATAATGACGGAAAAATAACTACTTAAACAAAATGTGAATTTACAGCAGACGTGCAGCACATGTGCATCTCAGATATGCTACAGACATGCAAACTTACGGCAAAGTATCTCATAAACTAATTAACCAACTAACAAGTAAACAAAAAAGCAATCAATTAGCGATGTTCCTGCGCAACAAGTAAAGTCTGTAACTTTTTCATAATTTTTGCTATTGTAATTTTTGTACACTTGCACTACTTTCTTACAATTGTCAAAAGTGTGACTTATTCTTAAGTTCAACTTAAAAACATGTGTGATTAGGCCACATAGGACAAAGAAAGTGTACTACAACAAGAACTACTACTATTACTACTACTACATCTGACCGGTATGACGCCCATCTGTTGTCGGTCAAATGAGCCATGTCCTGATGGACGTTCCATCTGTGCTGCGCGATGATTCTCTTCATAGTTACGCAGCTCCATCAACAAGTTCTACATGCATCATCATCATTGTCATCATCATCAGCAGCAGCAGCATCAACAAATGCCACCAGACACCACAAACATTAAAACACTGGCTTCAGACGTGTCCATCTACTCAAACTATAATGACATCAAATGCTTGGAATAACCAATCCGCCACTGGACATGATGACAACCGATCCACAGTGCAGGTAATCCCGTATGCACTGTGAGAGATTGTTCTCTTGTGATGCACAACATTGCACCAAGCAGCAAGCAGCAAAACAGCATCATGCGCCAATGATGGTTTAAGTTGGTGTACTACAAAAACTACACAACAGGCAATCAGAAGCAAAAAAAACTAAGAAATATTTCAGGCATAAAAACCTGTTTCTTCTGCCTGAGCCTTGTAGTGTTTCTTGGTCTGTGTTGACATCCATGACGTTACTAAGTAACTACTACAAATACAACTACAAATACAACAACAACAAGCCCACTATGATACTACTACTATCAAGACCTGTTTCTTTTGGCTGAGCTCCCGCAGTGTTTCCTGGTCTATGTTGACATCCATCAGGTTACCATGGCCACCACGTGAATCAATGTCAGCGGATGTAAATCCACGAACCTCGCCATCGACAGAACAACAGATCAGCAGCTCTGTACCATCCCGCCTGTAATCAGCCTACAATGACAACAATATCAGCTATAACAACTACAACAACAACAACAACTAATACTATTACTGCTACAGCCTTGTCATCAACAAAACAACAAATCAGCAGCTTTGTACCATCCCATATGTAGTCAGCCTACAATTAAAACAAGAACTACAACTATCACTACAACGACTATAACAATAACAACTATTACAACTTACTACTACAACTACCACCACTACCACTAACATCACTTGGCACAGCTTGTCATGCTTCTGTGCTTTTATTCAGCAGACTCAGACTGGCTGACAGAAAGATCATATAAGCTGTATAACTTCTAGCACGAAGATTAGGCTATCAAGAGTTTGCTTTTGGGGACTAACCTAATCTAGACCAATTCTAAAACATGGGTCAATCAAACACAAACCTTGATGTGAGTGTAATGTTTACTAGATCAAACTTCATAGTTAGAAACGTGGAAAAAATTTTAAAAAGGTTTGTAGACGTTTCTTACAACTACGTCTGATTCTACATACTGCAGTGACTGACCTGGACAATGCCTGCGACAGCTTGGCTGAAACTGTCCTTAAATATAATCTCCCCATTCAAACTGCTTCTTGCATCCACCTGAATACAATCATGCAATCAGACAATCATTATTGGCAAACAATATCGTCAGAATGTTAGTAGTAAACATCTACTAGACTATAAAATGTTCTGTGAGCAGCCACAGTGTAAATGTCTAGAAGTAGAGCTGCGAACATTAACGATTAACTAACTGATTAATGACAGTTGCAATAATAGCACACTAAATACACGACTGCATGGCAGAGAAACGTTTTACTTAAAGCATAATCTTATAATGATGAATCTATATTTCCCAGTACTCTCACAACTTCACAAAAAAAGTTTATTTATACCTTTCCATTGCTCCAGCCAGTGACAAGTTCCTTCACACCATCACCATTCAGATCATATGCATGAACCGCTATTGGAATGTTCTTGGACTGAAAAAAAATCACAACCAAACCCCAAAGTGAAAATGTGCACAAACATTAAATACTCAAAACAATGCAGCATAATTTAACGTGTACATAAGGGTCACCTCACTTTGCAAGGAATAGAATTTGCAAGGGAAAAAATGAAAGGAAAATGGTAGATTTTAACAAAGTGTAAAATTTGCAAGGAACGAAAAATGCAAAGAAAAATAAAGGTAAATCAGCAAGGAAAGGAAATTGCAAGAAATGAAATTTGCAGGAAAATGAAATTTGCAGGAAAATGAAATTTGCAAGAAAACTGTCTTCCAAGTAAAAATTACATTTCTCTAACTTATGTTAATAAATGTTCAAAAATGATTAACTAAATATCATACTAGAAGCAAGGTACAATTTTCCACACTGTTAAGGTAATATCATTTGTAGTCTGAATGTACAGTTGGTTTTGGCAGGTTTTTTACCTCTACACTTATGAAGTTCGATATACTCCACTAAAATCAAATACACTTTATCATAAATGTTTAAAACAAGATACAATCACTCTTACAAGATAATACAGATATTTATTTATTTTTATTTATTTATTTATTTATTTATTTGTATCAGGCAACAAGGCCCATAAACATAATAAACACGAGCAGAAAACACGAACAGGCTAAATACTGCCGCCAACGGAACTGTGATAGACACAACATAGACCATCTATAGACTATAGGCATATATGCATTCCTTGCAAATTCCATTCCTTGCAAATTCACACAAATGCGACTTTTGGAGCCTTTCCTTCAATTTTCCTTTCCTTGCAATTTCCACGTCCTTTCCTTGCAAATCACATTCCCTGCAAATTCAGCGCCCCCAATATGTATACATAGTAAATGTGGTTGTGACGGTATTACTACATGGTCATCATAACAAGCAACATTATGGATCCTGTCTGTCTATCCATCAGTCCCGTAATGCAAAAATAAAATGGCATATAAACACAAAAACTGATATGTATGTTTTGCCAAATTTCAGTTCCAAAGATCAAATATCAAGATCACTAAACGTCAAAAACCTCATGAAATGCATATGTTGCATGAACATGGTTTACATATACCTAACTTGACCAAATTTTTTGCAATGCTAGCCAATGCAAAAGTAAACTTCTAAATGAAATTCAAAATAAGCATAGCTAAGCAAAAAACAGTGCGACAACATTCCTTGCTTGCCATCACTACAAGTAAAGTGATGAAGATGTGGCAGTATTACTTTAATCCTCCAGAGTCTGTTGTTCTGCTTGTACACGCCGACTGTACCGTTGTTGAGAGCGTAGCCAAACTGGCTGCTTTCAACTGGATAAAGCGCTGTAATCACCTTCACAAAATAAACATCACCACCAGCAATACATGACAGAGCCTGGCCCACTTTAAACGCATTCATTAATATGCACGACACCGTGATCAGAAACATGCCTTAATCAGTTTCAGTCTTTCAGCTTGTGCTCAACTGGTCTTAGTTAATTTGAAATATAAATAACAAAAATCACACTGCAAATACACTGCAATCATAGTTAATTGATACATGATAATAAATATAATAAAAATAATGCTGACAATCTCTAATTTCTTTATAACGTACATGACTACCTCAGTTTCCGTCATCTCTGCTATAATTTCATCTTCTCGAAAGACTCGAATGTCAAAGTCCTCAGAACCAACGACCAGCTGAAAATGTTTCAAAACAACAAGCTAGAATCATCATAAATAGATCAGCAAATACAAATAAATAAATACGCAAAAAGTGCCATAATACCATAGCTTCAGAGGTAGTGATAAAAAACACTGTCAAACCCTCTTGTTTGTCTTTTTGTTTAACCAACACATTACAGTTACTCTAAGTTGAGCCAGTATCTGAAAGAAAACTTCTGGGTATTGTGGTGGCAATACTTGTTACAGGCTAGTTATCCTTCTGTCATCACTCAAGCAATGCCAGCATCAAAGCGCTGACAGACAGGTTACAAAATCAACCACACTTCACAATCTACACTGTGTCTCAAAAAAAACCGGACCCCTACTACCTTTTGCAATAACTCCAACAGTCCTAATTCAATAGAGCAC
>Ga0209671_1006655_pt1 | contig 11895 bp, 7 predicted proteins | sample WorMetHERISLAND2_2_FD_187401 | JGI IMG/M metagenome (GOLD analysis project Ga0209671, IMG submission 187401) | Marine gutless worms symbiont microbial communities from Max Planck institute for Marine Microbiology, Germany - Olavius geniculatus... | ecosystem: Host-associated > Annelida >...
CATTAACACTTTCAGTGCATGTAACTCTACAGTGACTTTTTTTATTGATATTATGGTTTAAACAACGCATTTTCAATGACTGACTTCTAACTAAAATTAACGATTAATTAATCGTTAAATTTCAAAAAGTTAACTATTAAAAAAATTTCAATCATTACCAGCCCTAATTTTTTCAGTCTAGTGGTTCCAACTGTTGTTGAGAAAAATCAAGCTAACTGTGGTGGGATCAGCAACTATGATATTACGAGTGCAGTGACACAAGACAATACTACTCGAAGCTGGAAAAATATAGCATAGGAAGCAGTGTCATTCAAAAAGGCAATGTCGTTTAAGCAGCAAAAATACCGCCCCATCGGCAAATGGCTTGGTTTAATGTCTTTCAGATGACTTGATCTGGGCTAGTATCACATCCACACATTTTATGACAAGGTATAACAACGTAAAATATCTGCAGCATAACCAAACTTGTACAAGATAATACAAATTTACCCATCACATCAGTTCACTATCAGACTAACGCAGTATTTAACTGATACTTAACTGATACTGTACAGGAATGAACAACAAAAGAAAAGATATGACATATGATACTTCATATATAAAATATATGATACTTAAAAATTTGATTAAAAAGTTACACTTCAGCAGATATAGCACTCAGTTACTGACAGCCAATCAATCAAACTACTATGATCTATAAACCAATAAAATCAAACCCACAAATATTCTGAAACATTTTAGACACGCAGCACGTCACAAAATCTTACATCTTTAGCAAGTAGCTTTGCCAAGCGGAAGCTGACACCCGTATGCATGTAAGTCATAAAACATTTCATTGCGGGACACTTTAACAGCAAGCACGGTAATAACAAAAGCAACTATCTCTTTACCTTGATACCTATGTAGCAAAGACCATAAAGAAGCACAACGGCAAAACAACTTCTGAGAACACTCAGCGAAGCAGCCATTAGACTGGTTGTTGCTGGAACAAATGTTAACACAGCAAGTTACTGGCAACAGAATCAGAAAACGAGTGATACTTCAAAGGATCAAATGGTAATAAAGTGAATTTACACAAGCCGCCTAAAAGCAAGTAACTAGGTGCTACCAGGCAGAAAATTCTAACAAAGAACAGCATATATAACACAAGCTTATGTACTTTACTGACAAAAACTTGTACAGAGAGATATGTAAAATAAAAAATTTAATATAATGCCAGTATGTGCAAAACTGTATTGAAGATACACATGTTCATGCCAAAACAACCCTAACGTGCTGTGCACCAGCTTGTCCTGACGAATTTGGTTTTCTATGCCTTCTTATTCTTGAGTTAGGAGCATCTATAGCACAGAGGATGCAAGACCTACAGTGCAGCCTACAAGGATGGACATACAATAATGGAAAAAAAGCATATGACATATACACAGCAAAACTAATTCACTTACCTGTACCACCAAAAACATGAATCTCAACTTGCTCCAGAATATACATGACAAACGTGTTGACCTGTGGTAGCAGGCCAAGTGTGAAAGTTGCCGGTAGACATAACAAAAACACTACAATTAAACAAACAGACATGCATATGCACCAATATTAATAACTTCCTTGTGAATTAACTAAATTTTATATTTTAAAAAACTGCACACATATTATTTAATATATAAACATATATAAACAGCAACTAGATGGTGGTTACAACTCTGTCGACTACACTGTGTTCAGAAAAAAAACACCCACTCACATTTCCTTTTATATCTCTATGAAAAATGTTCAGATTTCTATAAAATTTTCAGCAAATGTCTACGAGGAAACTAGTATTCCACTGGTGGAACAGTTAAATATCCTTGCTGCTGGTGACGTCATGCTGACGTCATATTTCTGTGTTTGTAAATTATGGGTTTTACCAATAAGACAAACATCTGATCAAATGCTTGGGAGTCAGCAAGAGTTATGTAGCCGCAAGTTTGTGTTACATGTTTCTGGACAATGAACAGCCAATGGAATATTGACGAAATTAAACTTATAAATTAAAATAATTGACATGACCGGCAGTTTCAAGCCGTTTAACTGATAGCAAGCAAGTAGTCATCATCCACGAATTGACGCAGTGTGCACGCACCTGCCAGCTTCAACAAAGTTGAAGATCTCACACTCAGCCAAGAAGATAAACCATGGAAACAGTTCACAATAAAAAATTGTGTGACGAGTTAGCATATATTTGGGACCAGCTAGCACAATGACCAACTGATGTGTTTTAACATTTCATGAAATGTCTGTCTTCAGCGGTAAAACCCATAATTTACAAACATGGGAATATGACGTCAGCATGATGTCACTGGTAGCAAAAAATACCTAACTTTTCCATTTTTGGAATACTTGTTTCCTAATAAACATTCCCTGAAAATTTTGTGAAAATCTAAGCATTTTCCACAGATATATAACCGAAAAAGTGAGTGGGTGTTTTTTTCTGAACACAGTGTATATATGGTTCTGCCAACATGTGACAAATACAAAACCAAAAAGTGGACTACATTTCGGGGCATATTGACCCCAACATCACCTTGACCCTTGACCAAAAACATTGGATGCGTTCATCCTTGCCCTAAAATCCATTAGCGGTGAAAGTTTGGTCAAATTCCATCAACAAATATTCAAGATATCTTGATGACAATGTTTGTTCGAAACGCACGCACCTAGGCACACACACACATGAACACTGTGGAAACATAATGCCTCCGGCCACTACGTTGGTGGAGGCATAAAAATCAGAAAATATAAGCACAAACTAATGTATTAGCTTGATCTGCCTTCAGTAGCCAGATATAAAACATGCTTTTTGGGCCCTTATTGAATCTAGCATACGACGAGCAAAAGTGCAAAGGTTGAAAAGTGTACCAATAATGAAGTCTCGGGCAAAGACGAGTGAGCCATAGACCGTGAAAGGAACACCATAGAGACTGAACACTGTCCGACTCCATGTTAGTCCACCATAGTGTAGAGCCAGGATCAGACATGCACATAAGCAGAAGTACGATGAACGACTGAACACTATCATACGATTGTAGCCCTGTCCACGCACATATCACATCACTACATCATATCTACATTTACTCTTCTTAAAGGCTTACAGGACAACAGAAAAAAACCAACGAACCATAATCAGCAATCACCCATATGAGTAATAACCGCACCTTGTGCAACTAAACCTCTACGTTGTTCACTTACGTCAATGATCAGACAAAATGTGTTAACGACCAGACCATGTCACCACTGGGAAACCCATCTCTAAAGTTACAGAGCATCACCTGTCATACGCAATGCCGAGTGACATCTGCCACCAAAAACAAATAAATGCGGCCCATCTTTACCACAGGCAGAGAAGCTGGTACTCAATTTACCTACACAAGAGAGATGGAAGGCTGAGTTGACATGGGTGGCTGATTATGTACCGAGATAGTTTGCCATATACAGACAGAATATAGCACAAAGCAAACTACACTGATCGGGCACAATGTGTTAACTACCAGGCCATGCCACCACTGACTAATTGCTCAAGCTATTATCCACTGCAGAGTACATTTTAGATGCCATTTTCTAAGTAAAAAAATCACGCAAGATCACAAGAAGCAGTGAATGGACTCACATGCATTGGAGAAGCTGCATCAGGCTGTACACTCTACAACACATAGAAGATATTCTGTCACAACAGTACAGGTAGTTAACACAAATTCACACTCTTTATATAAAGCAGGTCAAAGACGCAGTACAACAAACTGACTAAGCATCAAAGTCTTCAAAGAAACAGTCAGATCACTCATGTTTCATTCAGAGAGCAATGAATATATACATAACTATTTTCCGTATGCTTCAGAATTCTCCTACAAAATTTTCAGCAATTACATTTATTACCAAAACAAATCGCCATACTAATGCAAATTTTATAATATCTACTTTTGTTGTTCAGAAGTAACACTACCTTTTGTAAAAAGGTGCCTTTATTACTGCACATTACGATTAGAACATCTGTTCTGACATATGGCGCGTTACAAATGCACACTACTTACTTACTTACTTGTATGAGCTAGTGGTACTATTAAACGTACCTTAAGCAGTGAGTATTGGCATCCAGCAATGACAAAGCACAGCCAGAAGATGGCAAAATCATGAAAGAATCCATGTGACAATAGCACACTGCCCAACAAGCACACTCCTATAGCAAGTAGGATGGATATAACCACCTCTGGCACAGTATTCCTGAAACCACAACACAATGTGAGTACCTTACAAAACCAAATGAAGCACAGTTTAACAGTTAGCCAAAATGCCATCACAAATGTCAATGCCCCAAACAAATGTTTTTGACAGCTATTTAAACTATCTTGGATGAGCTGGAAAGCTGTTCAACATTTTCGAGCCTCAAAACTTAAAACTGTGCCTCAATCAGCAGCAGTAGTGTGATAGCAGAAAACAACTCAATAAGGTAGCTAAGCCTCTCTACATGGTGGTCCGACAAAATGGCACAAAGTTTATGACACCATAATTTTGCAACCAAATGTCACAGAGTCGAGCGGTTTTCAGCAAAATGTTCGGAAAGAAATTCTTTACATGACTAGTCAGTGTTTTAATACAACAGTTAAATATTCTTTGCTAATGGCACTCGCAATTGAACTATTCCAAAACAGTATTACCCTAGACACTGCGGTCCATAAAAACGTGCCACTGTTATTCTTTGAATAGCTCGGTAAAACATTAACTGATTTTAATAATTTCTGGCATACGACATTAAGAAAAAACTTGATGCAAACGTCTGTAGTTTTGGCCACCTCACCTTAATGTTTCGCTACACTACTTTGTGGAATGCAGAAGTCGTACTTTGGCTGTTGACAACAATGAATTCATACTGGATAGTGCATGCGTCGGCTCAGAACATTACTGAGTTCACAAAATCATAGAAAATCTGTTACCTCGTTTTCATTTTAAAATAGTAAGTCGACAAACTGAAATGGTGCATCAACAGTGAGTGGGCTGCTCTAAGCCATGCAGTTATTAAAAGTGATGTTGGCAAGTGGTGTCAACGTCTACAGCTTGCATTCGTGCTAAAGGAAGACATGTTGAGCACATGCTGTAATAAAGATGATGTGATGTGACACATGCAACTTTTTGAGAGATAATAATTGGCAATCATGCTTTTGCTATTCAGTTAATAATTTCTGAGCCAATGCATGCGCTACTCAGTATGAATTCATTGTTGTCAACTTCCAAACTGCGACTCTGCATTTCACAAGGTAGTGTAGCGACAACATTAATGTGAGGTGGCTAAAACCACAGACATTTGCATCTACTTTTTTGTAATGTTGCATACCAAAAATTATTAAAATCGGCCAATGGTTCATGGAGCTATTCAAAAAATAACAGTGGCACGTTTTTATGGATAGAGGTGTCGAGGGTAGGCTAATACTGTTATGAATAGTTCACTTGCCAGCAGTAAAAACAAAGAATATTTAACTGCTGTATTTAAACACTGACTTCAGTCATGTAAAAAATTTCTTTCCGAACATTCTGCTGAAAACCGCATGATGTACGGTTGCAAAATTATGGTGCCATACACTTTGTGCTGCTTTTCCTGGACCACCCTGTATGTTAAGAAAATTTACTGCTGTGTATGAAAAACCCACTGCCAAGTTATGGATCATCACCTGCCATATCAGATCACACAAGATTACCTGCCACCCAACACAACGCTCAGCTATGACCCCAAGCCAAGTAGTCTCGCATGTGGTTTATCTACCTTCAGGGATGTGTGGCTCGGTAGTCTAACAGCGGTACCGTGCCGGACTTGTAATCCTGAGGTCACTCAAAGGCACAGGTTCGACTCCGCACAAGGACACTGCCGGGTAACGACCTTAGGCAAGTTGTTCACAGACATGTGCCTCTGTCACCAAGCAGTGTAATCTGGCACCGGTCAAAGGGCGGTGATGCCCCGAGGCTGGGAGGGTAAACGCACTGGCCATGCGTCATGGACTCAAGTGGTTTATCCACCTACGGGCTCAACGGCCGCGAGTGGGAGACAAGCACCCTGCCTACACCCCAGCTGGGGCATGGCTCCCTTTACCTTTTTTTACCTTCAGGGGACAGAAGACTGAGTTGACCTTGATGCTGGTTACATCCTGAAATAGTTTACCTGTCCACAGACAGTCAACCATCCTAGTAGTAACAACTTGATATCAGGACTCAAACAGGACCCTTTGATTGAAAGCCATTACACCGCCAAGCCACCAGAGTTTACTTTTGGCAACAGCACGATAAAGCTGAATATCAATACCTATCAAGCATTGCTAACAGTTCGAGTCGATCCAGCTGCACTTTGACGCACTTGTTCGGCAGCACCTGCAGCCAGTAGTAACGCTTAGGCCGCTTGCCGGCAATGCTTGTGTCGTTAGTGATGGAGTCGCTGCTACTGCTGCTCGTGTTGGCACTTGATGTCGACGGCGACGTGTTGGCTCCTCCGTGACAACAGTTGGCACTGGCGGTGATGTCTGCGGTAGCCACGGAGTTGGATGGCCCCCTCAATGATGATGGTCGGCACAGAATGTCCAGCCCTGGGAACGTTGAATCATCTGAACTGGAATCACTGAAATTGTCACACAACAACAGGGGCCTTAGAATGACAGCAAGAAAGCTATACCAGTGCCTGATGTTGAAAAATGTTGGTCTCTAGCAATACCAATACCCCTGGTATCAAATGCTAAGACATCACCGCCTATCGTCACTGCAATGGCACTGACGAGATGGCAAAGCACCTGGTGTTTCAATGCCCAGTTCATGACCAAGAGCCCAATTCACAAACATTGTCGTAAGACATGTTGTAAAACATGTCATAAAATTATCATAAATCAATATTTAAGATGTCATAAGATTATCTTATGACACGTTGTAAATAAATTTGCAGAATTTATCTTTAATAATTGTAACCTTTTTTCACGAAGGCGTCTTGTTGTCACGGTAACTAAGGTCGTCTGCAAGCTGCTGACTAGTCAGTAAGTAAAAGCGGTCATTCAGAGTTAAATTTGTAATGTTTTAGTTTAGAAATTTTTAATGTTTTGACTACACAATTCCGAGTACCAGTACATGGTGTTAACACGGGTGCTAATTTATTTTCTATTCGTTTAGGTTTTCTTATTTATTCAATGTTTTTCATTTATTTTATTTTTATAGTTCATTAATATTTGCTGGATTTTTGACACAGTAGGCCTGTTGAAAGCTGTACGAGAGAAGTATATGAAGTATTTCTTGGCTGTGGCACGCTCTGCTGCACTGTCTAGACAGCGCATGGTAGTGATTGGCTACTAGCGAATGGTAGAGATAAATACGTTTTTTCATACGCATAAATTAGCTATTTAGCTACTACAGTAAAGGGTCTACAATGAAAGAAAAACAGCCTGCACCAATCACCAACGGACAGCAGTGGACTATGCAGTTTTATTTTGGTATTGTGGTACTATCAAGTATCGCGATATTGGAAGTCATTATCATAAATTCATTTGTCGCATTGCACAACACTACACTGTATTTTTTATTCTATGTCCATTGTCAAGATATGTGTTTATGTAGCAATGGTCCATCGCCAATGCAAAGTGCTGTTTATTTATCCATTAGTTAATTTATTTAGTAAAAAACCACACAAAACAGAGATATCGTACAGATCTGGCATTTGTAGATTGTGAGTATAATTGAATTAGAGGTCTTATGAATCGATACAAAAAAGTTTTTTTAGAATCGAAAATTTTGATTGTCACAAGACACCTAGAAAGTGGTCGTAAGATTTTTGTCGTAAAATTGTCGTAAGATGTTTTGTGAATTACCACATTGTCATAAGATCGCGTACGTGTGCAAAATGTCATAAAATTGTCGCAAAATTTTCATAAAATGTTTTGCGAATTTGGCCCCAGGCTCAGAGGGAGACATGGCCCAACCTCCAAGTTTCAACTAACCCTGTGGAGTCACCTGGAAAGCACTGGGTCACTGAGAATGAGAAAGAGTAAATACCAATGCCGGTGTAGAGTGAATCGGCGTATCAATTTTTTTATTGAAACTGCACAGCTTACGCCTTACAGCACTAACCTACGTATACTGATATACAGCATGCAGTCAGCGCATGGGCCACCGCATCATATCTTCACCGCATAGCATGACCATCTGTGTGACAGAAAGAGACAGATACTGGAAATGTTAACTTAATCTGAAACTTTACATACTTGACTTTCAGTGGCAGCAAATAGCCAAGCACTTTATTCCCCCCAATGATAGGCCGGGTATACAAAAAAAACAAATATGGCCACAAGCGCAGTACAGTTGTCTAGGCAGAACATTAGAAACATTTAGCATTTTACATACGGAGTGAGTAAAAGCAGCAGGCATTGCAGAAATGGTTACTGTGTGTCTAACAGATATGACTATACATCGTTCTACGTTGTTTAGAGTCACATTTAAGTAATAAAAACATTTAGTTAGAAAAGTATAATCACTTAGTTACATCGTGTTTCATAAAAAGGCGCCCTTTTTCTTTCTTTCATAATTCAGTCAAATGATGATCAATTTGCATGAAATTTTTACCAGATGTAGCTGAAAAAAAAACAAATTCAAAATATTTCAACAAAATGTAGTCGTTAGTTAAATATTCTTTGCTAGTTGTGATGTAATGTTGATGTCATAATGAGTCGTGAGTACAAAGTGGCTTGTCTCAACTGGTTCTGTCAGTTGCTACCCTGCTTTGATGGTGAACTTTATCTTGTTCACTGATGAAAAATGTTCATCGTATTAGCACTAAGCAACATGGAAGCATAAATCAGGCATCTCGCAATCCAAAAACTTAACCATCTCTCAAGCGGTGCTTGCTGTTGCACTGTCCTGCTGAAAGGTGCAAAAGTTAAGCTATCCCCGCAAGTGTGTGAAAGTGATCGTTTTGGGCGTTTTTGCGGCTGCAATGGTAAAACTTCAACAGTTTGTCATCACGGAGCCAGATAAAGCTTGCCATTCTCACAGGGCAGCTATTCAGCAAGTCTGTCAGCGCCGCTTGCGACAAGCCAGTTTGTACTCACGGCACACTATGATGTCAGCATTACGTCATGACTAGCAACGAATATTATCCTAACAGCCATTAATATTTTGTCGAAATATTTTGAATTAGTATTTCTTCAGCTACATCTGGTAAAAATTTCGTGCAAATTTATCATCATTCGAACGAATGATGAAACAAAAAAAGGTGCCTTTTTTATGGAACACCGTGTACATACTTCAGTAATCAAACCTGACTGCTAGACATGAAAACGGTGGCCTACAAATATGAAAGACAAACTGAAAGAAAAACCAGCAATTAAAAACTGCACCTGAAAAAACTTACCGCTTTGACTTGACAATTTTATCTGGCACAGGAGCAGCAACCACAGCAACACTCCCCTCACCAAATGTATACGTCAGCCAGTTACCTGACAAACACGATGCCGAAATATCAGTGTTCACACAAATGCAACACACAACATACCACAAAAAACCAATGACTATCTGAGTGATGCACAGCCATTTTCAACAGAGGGCCACACATAACATGGTCTTGAAGTCATGGCGAGCCTGATCAATACGAAGTAACATTAATGATGAAAATCGGCAGACATGAATTTCATATTTTACTGAACTCAGTGGTATGTTGCCCGAAACTGGAGGCATGTGCCAGCTGAAATGTGGCATGTCATCATGGAATCGCCGTCGAAATCATCATCTCTCGATCCAATTCCGACCTTCTTGCTGAAGAAAGTACTTGACGATCTACTGCCATACATCACGGCGCTGATCAACGCCTCGTTGGCGCTTGGGCGGCTACCGACAGCACAGAAGCAGGCGATCGTGACTTTGATATTGAAGAAACCAGGTATGGGGACACAGCAGATATAGCAAGTTACAGGCCTGTGTCTAACCTATCGTTTCTGTCAAAGACAATAGAGCGCATTGTCGAAAAGCAGCTCAGTGATTATCTCGTGTCCGCCAGTATACTACCTCCACTACAGTCTGCGTATAGGAGTTACCATTCCACTGAGACGGCACTTCTATGTGTAATGTCTGACGTGTTTGCGGTCGTCGATCAGCAGCGTGCAATGTTGCTTGGACTTTTGGATCTCAGCGCAGCCTTTGATGGCGTTGATCATGAAATATTGCTGGCGAGACTCGAGTATACATTCGGACTGTCTGGAAATGTTCTCTGTTGGCTGCAGTCGTTTCTGTCAGATCGAACTCAGCGCATTGCATACTGCGATCGAACGTCTGAGGTACTTGTTTTACAGTTTGGTGTGCCACAAGGCTGGGTTCTAGGGACGCTGTTGTTTCTTATGTACATTGCTGAAGTTTTCTCTGTTATAGTAGATCATGGAGCAACAGCACATTTCTACGCTGACGATGGCCAAGTGTACATAAGTGCACCAGCTTCGTCAGCTGCAGACACCACTGCTCGGTTTGTAGCGTGTTTTACAGCAGTAGATGCGTGGATGATGGCCAACCAGTTGCGACTGAATGACGAGAAAACACAGCTTATCTGGCTCGGCCCTTGACAGCAGCTCGAGAAACTACCCACCGGCGACGTCCAGCTACTGTCTGCCAGCGTTCGTTCGCAGTTTGTTCGTAATCTGGGGGTAACTCTGGACAGTCAACTAGCGATAGCTGATCACGTCATGACTGTCTGCCACACTGGTTACTATCAGCTGCGCTAACTACGTCAGATCATCCAGTCACTGACGCCGACAGTCGCCCAGACGCTTGTCCAGGCCTTCATTAGCTGTCAGCTAGATTACTGCAATTAGTTGCTTTATGAAATTGCCGACAGCCAACTAAGGCGATTACAGTCCGTCCAGAACGCGGCCGCACATCTGATGACTGGTACGTGGTGTACGGAGCACATCATACCAGTTCTGCAGTCACTGCACTGGCTGCCGGTCCGGCAACGGATTTTGTACAAGCTGGCGGTATTGGTTCACAAGTGCCTCAATGGGCGTGCACCTGCCTACCTGGCAGATGACTGCTGCCTGATCTGCTGCCGCTGGTCCATTCTTAGATCGTCGTCGTCAGCAACCAAACTAGAGGTCCCACCGACCAGAACGATGTTTGGCGACTGATCTTTTGCCATCGACGCACCACGTGTGTGAAACAGTCTACCGGCATCCATTCGCAACCCGTCACTGACACTCGCTGTTTTCAGCAACAGACTCAAGATCCATCTCTTTGAACAGTAGCTGCGGCGTCTGTGATTTTGAACGGACGCACTCAGATGTCCTAACTAACTACCTAACTAACTAACTTAAAACAAGTTCAAAATGCAAGTAAAAGACAGTAAATGCATAATGTGTATTGCATGTAATTCCCTATATCATATTGTTAATGTTTTCCTCGAGTTGTTGCAAGCTGGGTAACAGCACTATGTGGCCAAATATGACCCATGGGCTGATGGCTGTGCACCACCAAACTACTCTAGTTAAGGGGATGTCAGACGAACGACAAAGTCAGCCGACTTTTGTGGGCGTGGTTGAGTTGCCCGACAAAATCGGTGAACCATGACACACGGCCACCCCACCGAGGTCAGCCACCTTGACGTGCTGGTGGGGCTTTGCTCCAGTGACCCGAAAGACTTCTACAATCTGGAGGATAGGAGCGTACTAAGAGCTGACCAAATACGTGAGAACATTTACTACACATTACCAGTGCTTTTGTGCTGGTTTCGGCTTTATAGCCGACTACGGCTTTATAGCCGTTTACTTACGGCCTCACAGCCGTTATTTACGGCTTCACAGCCGTCTACGGCTTTATAGCCGTTACTTGTAACCTGTGGTTACTTTTGGGGACGCGCATTGGGCC
>Ga0209671_1006656_pt1 | contig 11894 bp, 8 predicted proteins | sample WorMetHERISLAND2_2_FD_187401 | JGI IMG/M metagenome (GOLD analysis project Ga0209671, IMG submission 187401) | Marine gutless worms symbiont microbial communities from Max Planck institute for Marine Microbiology, Germany - Olavius geniculatus... | ecosystem: Host-associated > Annelida >...
CTCATAGGCCTATGCATACAAACTGTCCAACTGCACAGCACAACCCTAACCCTGACATTAGACACTTTAAAGCTGAAAGATGGTGTAGCAGCTACTGTGTGATAGAGAACATGTCTTCGTCTTTCTTACTGGGTGATTGCAAGATCTCAGCTTCATGGGTACCTTCGGCCCCGAAAGATAAGCGGTTACCCATGCTGGTAATGAGTTCGGGTTGAACGAAGGGTTGCCGACGAAAAGGGCTTCGTGAAATGACCGTGAATGGATAGAGATATAGTTATTATTGAACAATGGATTTCGTTTGGACAAAGGGCGTTTCGTTGGTTTTCGTTGCTTCTTTTTGGAAAGGGGTCAGCACCTTGTCAGTCGATGTGCTCTGTCCGAGTGCTCGATGAAACTGATCAGTTGTCATCACTGCGCTTCGCCTTTTATACTACCGGAGCCGGCTAAAAAGGCCTACATAACATAACGTATTTTATTATTATATAACGTATTTTCAGGGAGCTCCGACAGCAGCCTATATGTGGCTTTATACTACACTAAAAGGCGACGTTTGATGACCTTTTAACGAAAGATATAAATTTAAAATATCTATTATTTATGCCCGAAAAATAAAAAAAAATTAGGGAAATGGACTTAAGATATTTTAGTAAAAAAATAATACCCCGATTTTGATTTTATTTTACTGAAAGTACGAAAGTACATTACGATACAAATCAACTACATCCTTCCCTACGAGATTACCGCTTCGTCCCGAAGCGAACGAAAACGAAATCAAACGAAAACTTGCAAACTAACAAAGCTGCCTTCGCTTCGAATTGTTAAAACAGAAACGAACTTTTCTAAAGGTGACATTAACTGACCTTAACTGACTTCGTCGTCCCGCAAATTTGAAACCTAGTCTATTTCAAATACTTTAATTATAATACCGAAAACATCATAGCAAGTACAACAGCCAGGGGTAAAATGTCTTCGTGTGCGTGCAGGTGTTTTTGATTTAGCCTATACGGGCCGATCTCTGGCTATTCGCGTATTTTTATACGAAAACAAAAAAAAATAAAATAACTACAAAATCCAAAACGCTCACGACGCGATAAATGTCTGTGTCTTCGTTGCTGCATGCGACCGAACTTCATTTGCTGCAGACACTATACTTGTGTTGAATTTGTCGTACAACAAGTCCACACACAACAAGTCGAAGCGCGCCGCCTGGAGTTTGGTCCTTGCATGGCTATCAATCTAGCGATAGTGTGAACGAGCGAGCAAGTAACAAGGCAAAATGGCGGCCCATTCGATCGGCGCCAGATGGTGTACGTAACTTGCATGACGATAAATTGCACTGTAGCGGCAAAAAGCACGTACCACGATATACAGGCTATACCAAAAAGTCAAAAACGTTTATTTTTATTTTTATTTCAAAAGGTAATGTAGTGATATTGTACGTCTAAATAAACAGTCAAAATTGTTTTTTGTCATAACTTCGTGAAATTAAAACCAACTTTAATAATTTTTTGCACAAAAATGGCGAAAACGATAAAATTATGTAAGGTGCACTCACTTACCACATCACCTGTTTTATGTCAACGCACTACCATGTGAAACACAGATGCTCTAAATTGTTACATTACGCGGGGGTTATTTGTATCGGATTGCTTACCTTTGCATCATCAATTCGACAGAGGGTGCCAAGTGGTTTAATAATTTAAATATCTTATTGTAAAAACAGCAGACAACAAAATAGCTGACTGGCAAGCGTAACATACGTCTAATCGAGAGTGAACGCCGTTTGATCAGTCGTTTGTTGATTCCGCTATCAGCCATTCAGCCAGTGGCGTTGCATCTAAGCCATTGTCTTTGTATGCGGAGCCCACTTTGGACATAAATTCTGACGATTTGCAACTGAGTTGTTATACAAACTTACAATTCTGCTAAATAATTTACGCTGGGATTTATTTTGTGCTTAATTAAGTCGTTACAGCGTTTACTTGGAAAATAACTGAGCGTTATGCAACAATTTGGAACATCTATGTTTCACACGGTAGTGCGTTGACATAAATTAGATAAAGTGGAAAATGAATGCACCTTGCCTAATGTCGTCGCCTTGGCCATCTTCTTGCCAAATATTATCGAATTTCGTGAACATTTGACAAAGTTATAACAAAAAAACAATTTTGAATGTTTTTTGCTGAGACACGGTGTATATTTAGCGAAGATATGGACAGAAGATTGTGGCTTACTTTTTGGTCCACCCTGTACAGTGTAGTGGTAATGCGCTGGTCGAAAACACAAACCACTCACTCGTTATCACGCACGTTTCTACTATACACGATCGAATACAGGCAATGGCGTAGCGAGGGGGGAGGTGCGGGGGTGCGGCGCGCACCGGGCGGCACTTTCTAGGGGGCGGCAAAAAGACATGCATGCAATAACAACAATGCAATTAATCGTAATTATTACAGACACGCCACGAGTAACTGCAACACAAGCGTGCCGTGAAGACTCTGGGTGTCTGAATATTAGGGAATTAAAAGTGCTCGGAGCTTGGTGAGACATGTTACTCGCCGGGCCTGCCCCATAGGTCATTACGGACCAAGGTGGGCGGATCCAAGGATGAAACGTGGGGCGTGCAGCCGCCCCCCTCCCCACGCTTGCTCCCCTAAGCGTGAGTGAACACTTTAAACTATATGCGAATTGCTAATCAATAAGTTCGTGTATCAGAAAACTGATTAAAATTGTTGCCACCAGATGTCATATTTTGAAGCTAAAATGCACCAAATTCGATTCCGGCTGGGGCTCCGCCACAAACCCCGCTGAGGGAGCTCACGGCGCTACCCCAGACTTCCTAGCCGGGTTTAAAAAGTCATACTACTAAGGGAAAGGAAGCGAGAAAAAGGAGAAAGAAAAAATCGGGAAGGATGGAAGGAAGAAGAAGGAAGTAAAAGGAGAAACGGGAGGAAAAGGGAGAGAAGAGAGGTGAAGGATACTCCACCCTTCCCTTAGTTGAAGCCTAGATCCGCCACTGGGGGGGGCAATCCGCACCAGGTGGCCAACGGGCTTGCTACGCCACTGCGCCTGGCTAGAATGGTGTTTAAAATAACAGCAAAAAAAGAAAACCGACTGACTTCGAAGGTGGGCCAGGCCATCATCATGCCGACACCGCGGAACTGCGACCACCAATGGAGGTCCTGGTCAGCGTTCGACCGACTGATGGTCTGACGCAGCTCACTGAATATCTCAGGCAACCTTTAGCGACACAGACAAATTAACTACAAAGGCACTCAGCCAACGCAAACCTCGGCTGTAGTTACGACGGTACTGTTTTTTTTGCTAAGATTTTTGGTTGTTGCTCTTTTAACACAGAAACTTATAAACCGCTGCAATTAGCTTGATGAAATTTGGCGACAACATGTACCTCGGCAACATCACGAAAACTATTGAATTTAAATGTCATAGGTCAAAGGTCAAAATCACAAGACCGCATTTTCTGATACTTTACCACTGCGAGATACAATTAGGCAGTGCTAGACTCCTAAGACAGCTAGCCGTGAATTTCACGGCCAGCTTAGCTTTTTCGCGGCTTAAGTATCGGCTATAAACGCGATCTTTGCGGCTTGTGAACTTTATTCATAAGGCCGGGGGGGGGCCTTCCTTTTGATCTCCGCATCAGATCAGACTCCTTCACGGTGTGTGTCCTCATTGCAGTCATTAATTTGCAGATCACATGCAGTGCATAACCGGCCCATTTTTAATAGGCTACAGCGTGCACGACTGTAACTCTGCGACTGATTTTAGGAAAAGTTACGTTGCGAGGCGTGCAATTGTAGGCCTATCGCATGATACGACGCATGATGATTGATGCTTATGTTACGAAAAAATACTCATCTGCTTGAAGCTGAAGATGTTTTTTGCGTATAAAAGCATGATTTCTTTTCCAGCGGCGTAGATAAAATTTTTTTTTTGAAAAAACAAATCCAGAGAGTTTTCTTTTTCCTTTCCCTTTGCCTTTCTTTTCCTATCCTTCTTTTCCTCGCTTTTTCGTTTTTTCCCTTTTTTCGCACCCCTTTTCTCCTCAATTTCCGGGCTTTTTCCGTCTTTTTCTCCTTCTCTTTAAAAATAGAACCCATGAATTTTAGCTTGGAAATATGGGAAAGCGGTATGAGCTCCCCTGTAAAGTCAACATAGGGCGTCGCCCCACCCGAATATTGAATTTGGTGCATTATAGTCTTAAAATATGAGATCTGGTGGCAGCAATTGCAATTTTTTAAAGAATGAACTGACCTTGTTTAGTGCAGTTTAAACAGTGAAGGCAAAAAGGGCGGATCGGTGCCACAAATTTAAAAGTGGTCGTTACCAGTAATCTGCGAGCAAAGCGAACAAAAAACAAGTAATTTGAGAAAAGCTTATCGGACGCGCGACAGACTTAGCAGTTCCTATTCGCAGGTAGTCTTGGTTTACCTCTAGCTATTTCGTCGCAATTCACTCTTGATGTGTGCCCCGCAGCCGAAAATCGCAAAAAACCAACACCATACTTTGACGGTTCAAGTTTTTTCAAGGTCATCGATGTTAATATTAATAAAAAACTCGTTACCAGTGCTTGTTATGACAAGTGCTTAGTTTTTTGTGACAATATTTCGTGCCCGTGTGCGGGGCTTCCTCTCAAACGAGGGCGTCAGAAAGGGGTACTCGCTGAAAAAGTTCGTATTCTATCAGTATTGGTTCGTCTAGCGTGAGAACTGTCGCAGATAGGCACAAATATGCTGCTTGTTATGATACGTTTTCACGCTAGACGAGCCAATACCGGCAGAATACGAAGCCGCGAGTACCCCTTTTTGACGCCCTCGTTCGAGAGGAACCCCCGCACACGGACACGAAATATTGTCACAAAAACTCGAGTCCTTGGGGCAGCTGTAAAGATTTCGTGATCCTAGCGTACACCGCTTTGACACAGATCCAGAGCGTGACAGACGGACGGACGGACAGACAGACAGACAGACGAACGCGCAAGGCTATAGCTAAGCCGCGCGAAGCATTCTGCTGTCGCGCGTAAAAATTGTAGACCTAGCTGTTGTACGCAGAATTGTCGCATTAACTGTGCCGTTCGTATTCCGGGCAATTTGCATTAGGCCTGTTTGCCGACTTTGGAGTTTGGAAAGAGCAAAAGTGCAAGACACGACAAACGGACTTTGGCACATCGCGCGGACTTGACACGGCGAGAAACGGTCAAGTCACAAACTTTCCCTCGAGCGTGCGTCGTTGATCTTGTCGCGAGAAAGACGCGGGGATCTCACAGGCTTGTGGCTTGTGGCTTGGCAGTGTAACGGTAGGACATTTCATTTACATCGTGGGTACGGCTCACTATCAAGTGATTACTAGTTTCTACCCGGAAGGGTCACTGTCTCTGGTTATATACCGAGATAAGTTTACGTGTCGGAGGCCAGAGTAAACCATCTCGGTATATAACCAAAGCCATTAAGGTCACCTCAGTTTTTCATCCCTTTGTGGTGAGTAAATCGAGCATTGGCTTGTATGGCTACAGGGGCTGAGGTGGGGCGCGTTCACCTGTGTCGGGTGGCAGATAGTCCCCGGAACCGTCAAGTTAAGGCCCTAACGACTGATCTGAAGCCTTAACGGCGGCTTAGCGGTTTCAACCGCTAAGCCGTTAAGTTAGCGGCGGTCCGGACCGCTAACCTTTAGCGGCGGCTTAGCAGTCTGGACCACTAAGACGTCTGTCACTGGCAGGCCTGTCGATAGGGGGGTAGAGGGTAAGTTACCCGAGGCCCCGTGACGGTTGGCGGCCCCGGGACACGCGCACTCACGCTGGCGCTCTGCTTGCAGCAGTGTGAGCACAACACATTGTTTGATTTTATTTTGTCGTTAAACCGCTAAGACCGCTAACTTATCGGCGGCGGCGGCAGAGAACGGCGGCGGTTCCGGAGACTAGTGGCAGATGTGATCACACATGGCAGATGACGCTCAGTAGCTCTGAGATGGGTCTTCCTTTCCCAGGAGGAGCTACACCATTCAACCATGTAACTCACGCCTTGTACTGGGTGAGGTCGACACAGGCCAGCATATCATAGAGTATTTTTTTGATGAACGTCAGACGCCGGTGCTCGAAGTCCTGCGTGCGCTGGAACACTTGCGTCATGTCCTCCATGTACTTGGCATTGTACGCGTTCAACTCTGCTAGCGATTGCTCGTAGCGCTCACGCCCTGTTCCCACTTCCTTACGACATCGCTCCATTTTCTCCGACAACTTTTTCACCTTTAATCACACAAATTCACACAAGTAATTTAAACAAAGCTTACGTGACGCGCGATAACAGCGGTCCTGCCACTTTGGCAATCAGCGTAGGATTACAGCAGTAAGATAAAATGCATCTTGAAAGAGTACTTAAATTTGCAACCTCCGTACAAAAGACTCCTTGAATTTAAGAGATCAAAACTTAGATTCTTAAAAAATGTGCGTTCTATGCTAAAAATGTCATACGCAGGTTGTCCATATCAATCTCCAGCAATTTCGGCGCAATTCACTCTTAAAATGTGTGTCGCGACCGGAAATCGCAAACAGAATTCACTAAAAACCCCCCTTTTGCGAGTTCAGGGTCACTCCAGGTCATCAACGTTGACAGCAATAAAAAGCTTGTTATTATTGTTATTATTATTATTGTTATTGTTGTTATTACTATTGCTTGTTATGATAAGCAGCATGTATGTACCTACCTGCAATCGTTTTCACGCTACACCAGATAATTGCGGTAAAATAACCACTTTTCAGTGTCGAAATGTGCGCTGCATCCAAAAATTGCGAAAAAAATCATTAAAACCGCTTTTTGAGAAGTTCAAAGTCGTTTAAGGTCATTGATGTTAATAAATCTTAAAAGCCTGTCACCAGTGCTTGTTATAATAAGTAGCATGTCTGTACCTATCTGCAACCGTTTTCACACTATACGAGCCAATAATGGCAAAATAACGTCTTTTTGGAGGGTACCTCTATTTGACGCCCTCGTTCGAGGGGAACCCCCGCACCCAAAGGCATGAAATTTTGTCACTAAAAACTAGAGACATCGAGGCAGCCATGTTGAAAATTTTGTGGTTTTAGCTTGCACCGTTTAGATACAGTGACAAGGTGTGATGAAGGGACGGACGAACGGACAGATAGACGATGGCTAAGACGCGCGAAACATTCAGCTATCGCGCGTAATAAAAAAAGCTCACATCTAACACAGATTCTTATTCACATCTCAAAATTTGCCTATAATATAATCAGAGCAAAAAACTTTAACAGTTTACAAAGCTATGTAAAGGCGATATGAGTCAAAACTCGAAAACGGCAAAAATGGTGTTGGAGCGATATTATTGCATGTTGAATTCCAGACTGGCCCTTACAAGACTAGCCATCATAAATACTTTAAAAATATTACTGTATATCCTAAATTTTCGTTGTAGACACCTTTACTTGATCACGGCTTGTGCGGTTGCAACAAGCTGCTGTATAAGCTATGTGCCAAGTCAATGGGAAGGCCGAAATTTCGACCCCCTACAGCTCCCACATTTTTCAACCGATGTTAATGAAACTTGAAACCAAGAAAGATATCCGGGATACGACCACAGGTGCAAAATTTGTTTGATGTGGGACGACGGGAAAGGAGTCTGCGTAGGGAGGGCATTTTCCGTTACTTTGTGTTCTATCCTTTTTTGTATTCTTGCCCACGCCTACAGGTCACACCAGAAGACCGATCACGGCAAATAAGAGCATGGTTCGAGAGAAATGTTCGTTTGCATATCATATCAGATGGCATGAAAACGTGCATTCTATTTACTTGAAACGCGTAAATATTGCCTGCAATTCACTGTAAAGTATAAACAATAAGTTACACGATCGTTTATAACACATCTGCAGTTCTGCACTGCACTAGGCCTATACGGAATGTTTTGGGTCGACTCGGTTGGGAAATTCCCCGGCAGCCGGCTTCAACGCAGTGACGTCATGCTATCTCCATTCTATTTTTAGCTCCATGCTCTGGAAGTGCGTTCGTATTTCAGAATGCCGTTTCACTTTCAGAATGTCGTTTTGAGTTTCAGAATCGCGTTTCAGTTTCAAAAGACCGTTTTTGTTTTAGAATCGCGTCTGAAGTTCAGAATTGCGGTGTCCCTTGTGTGCTACCATACAAGTGACGTCTGAAGTTAGCCAAGGTTTGACATTGACGAATTTGAGGAGTTAAGGAGTTCCAAATTTTCGGCGCAGAGATACAAAAAGAACGAGAACCAAAAGTTAAGTTATGCCGTGGAATTACAAGTAACTGACTGGTAGAAGAGCGCATGAATACTGAGTATTTATGATACTGCAGAAGATCAGTAAATTAAGGTGGATGGCCAGTGTGCAGTGTCTTATAAGTTGAGGTAGCGAGATTAGGCTAAATCTTATTCGTCATTCAATAGGTAGCCAGTGGAGTTGTTTGAGAAGTTCAGTCGATGAAGAAGAACGATAGGCCTGCTGCATTACGACTCTGACAAGTGCGTGCTGTACTCGCTGAAGGCGAGATATGTGCTTCTGTGGACACCCGAAAAGGATCGAATTCGCATAATCAAGCCTTGCCGACACCAAAGCAGAAGCAACAGCTATGGCCATGATAGAACGATCCATCGATGGACGAATTTGTCCAAATGAACGTATGTGGTAAAAGCAGGACTTGGACCTTAATGTGAGGTCCCAAGGTGAGATTATAATCAAATGTAACCCCGAGAATATTGATAGTGTCAGAAAACTGTATCACAGAATCCGCTATTTTGACAGAAGTAAGAGAAGACATGGTTTTTAGACGCTGAGCGGTGCCAAAAAGTATAGCATCCGATTTGGATGGGTTGAGTGCCATGCCGTTTTCACAGAACCAGACATGACATGACTGGAGTGCGATGAGCTCATTGGAATAATTGGTAGTACTTGGCCTTGGCCTCGTTTTTGGCGTTGAGTTAAATTCGTTGGTCAGAATTACTGAGGTCTTTAAGAAATGCTCTTTATTATTACCGATAAATTTTGAGCACAGAACTAACAAAAAGCCCAGCTGTCGCTAGGAAAAGCCGACCGTATCGCCTACGTGCGAAGCCCAGCGTCCGAATTCCAGTCACGGAGAGAAAGCGATTTGTAAAAAGTGAGACAGTTCGATGCACGCTATATTAACAAAACGCTGTCTCGAAAGCTTCAATGTACGCTAGTATAACAGACATCGCACGTGGTCATTTCGTCAGGTAGATAAATAGGTACAGAGTAGATGAACAAGGAAAATATCGTACGCAAGTTTTGCAAATATTTCTCACAATAAAAACGCTTTGCTCGGAAGACACGCTACATCCTATACAGTTCCTGTTGCAGTACTGACCTTCAAGGTCATTCAAGGTAAACGATTTTCATGTTATTTGAAAGCCAATATGCAACTTCCTATTAGTGATCAATAGCAACCTAGGCCGAATCTTGCGCCGTTTAACCGCAATAGCGCGTAACTTCATTCAAGGTCACCTAAGGTCAATGATTTTCATCTAATCTGTTAGGGAGCATGCCATTTCCTATTAGATTAATAGTAACCTAGGTCGTATCTATCGCCCTTTCCGAGATATGGCCACTTATAACTTTAAACATTCTATTAAAAAGTGCGGCCAAAGAGCTGCAGATGGACACATGGTTACTATTGACAGCCTATAGGATGTCACCGTAGCCCTATCCGTCGCGGACCCCTACGACTTACCGTTTAGCCACAATACATCCGTGACGGACATACGGACAGACGACGACAACCATGACAACAGCTCGACCGTTAGGCTACTTAAGTAAGATCGACTAAAAAGGCGTTGAACATTTGCTTTTCACATACCGGTACTGGTGATGTTAGTAATTGTAAACTATTTGCATGCTAAACAATTGAGCATTAAAACACGGTTTGACTGCATCATACATTAAATATTTTTTTTGTATCAATATGTCGTTGTGGAAGCGACTTTTAAATCGCTTTAAATAACCTGGGTTTTGGCCTGGAGTTTTTTGGCCTTGGCCTTGGTCTTGGCTTTGTACACGAAGTCCTTGATAACCCGACTGCTGTTATCATGTCCTAGGTAGACTATAATACGATTAAACCTGAAGTATCGACTATCGACCGGATCAGCTGATACTATAAACACTACTACTATCACTACTACTAGCCTGGTCAGCTGATACGTCGGAGCTATTGCGTGCATTGTTTTCCTGGTTGGTGGCCGTACGTTCCATCTTGCACGCCATGTGATAGTCTTTCTTCGATTTCATCACCCTCGCATAGCGCTTGCTCCAGGGCTTTTGCGCCTGCAGTAACAAGCAAAAAGTGTATTAAACGCATTGGCGTAGAGCTCTAGTACGGAGCAAATACAGCAGCTGCTCCCTCAGAACGCCATAGGCCACTCATGTGTTATACTCATGGATCTGAAAAGATTTTTCGGAAAAGGAAAAAAGAATAATAGAGAAAAATTAATTGTATCCCCATTAAACAAAAAATGGAGATACTGCACTAAAATTGATCAGTTGATATTCAGGAAAATAACTAAAGTTGTTGCCATCCGATTTCATGTTTTAAAACTATAATGCACCAAATTTGATTTCGGCTGAAGCTTTGCCATAGACCCCGCTCAGAGATAGAAATGAGTCATCTTTTGTGACCCATCGCACATTTGACCCATGACCCACATGACCCATGACCCATGACCCATGGCCATTACATCCTACGCATATGAGTAGAAAGGGCGTGGCATGGTGGTACTGGACAACTCTCATTATTCTCGATCTTGAGAACTAAAAATCATAGACTGAAATTAAGCCTGCAGCTGTGATAAAAAGTACGTTAAATAGTGACCAGTCGTAGAAAAAACTAAAGTAGGTAGCCTGATATTAAGATACAAAACAAAAGTGCAGTACAGTCCGTTGACAGAAACAAATTTTTTTATGCAAGTTTTGGCCTGTCGTAAAGACCTATTTGTGGCAGAAAATTTATGCTTAAAAGTGCAAAACTTGGGACTGAAAATCCCACATTTTGAAAAAATAAAAGTAAAAATGAAATTGTGAGGACCCGTATTTTTTCTGTCGGAAATTTTCCAGCTCTCTGACAAAATATAGCAACTTCTTGACTCTCCCCCAACATCTTTGGGTCGCGTTAAGCTGTCAGCTTAAAGGTCTAGATCTTTGGTACTACGTGTTTGTCGTCTGTCTGTCAAAAAATGTCTTGTGGCTAGACGGTGCTAGAAAGGCTTAGGTTGCTATTGCTTATTAATAGAAAGTCGCAAATTGGATTTCAAATGACATGAAAATCATTGACCTTGGATGTCCTTGAAGGGTCATAGCGCACTATGGTATGCCAATCGTGCGGTATTGTGGCTAAACGATAAATCGTAGAAGGTCGGCAATGGTGCCATCGGACAGGGCGCTGGCGACTTACAAGCTGTCAATAGTAACCATGTCTCCATCTGCAGCGGTCTAGCCGCAATTTTGAATGGAAAGTTTCCAGCTACGGGCTAACTGGCCATATTTCGGAAACGGTTAGAGATAGAACCAAGGTTACTGTTAATCACTAATAACAAGAAATTTGAGCTAATGCTCACGAGACGCGCGAAAGCCTATAACAGTTCCAGTTCAGTAGTTTAGCTAAAAATCGAAGTGTTCACGCCAAATTAATATACAAATACCAAATTTTCTACCTGAATCGCATAACGATAGTTCCCTGGCGCCACCTGGTGAATGATATAGACTTGTGTGGCAGAACGAAATCGCCAAAAAATCCATAAAGCCCTCTATTTTGGCGTTCAAGGTCATTCAAGGTCATTGAATTCGGCGCCAATCGAGAGCAGTGTACGACTTCCTATTAATGATTAATAGTAAC
>Ga0209671_1006657_pt1 | contig 11894 bp, 6 predicted proteins | sample WorMetHERISLAND2_2_FD_187401 | JGI IMG/M metagenome (GOLD analysis project Ga0209671, IMG submission 187401) | Marine gutless worms symbiont microbial communities from Max Planck institute for Marine Microbiology, Germany - Olavius geniculatus... | ecosystem: Host-associated > Annelida >...
ACCTTGCAGCTAGCTGGTCGGACGCTGCAAGGTCAAGGACACGCCGGACGCTCGTCGTCGACGCTTTTTAACGAGAACCCTTTTTAACTGGCGCCTGCTACCAGAGATGATAAAGCAGCGACATCCGTGTTTTGAAGCGATTCTAACTTCAGATTATATGCTTAAGAGCAGCAGCTGTCACTGTTTCTTGTTGGTTGCCTAGCTGCTGTTATTTCTGAGCAAATAAATTAATAATCGATCGATGGACGTTGACTGGCGCCGATATCACTGGCGCTGCAGGCAGAAACACAGTACTGGCACTTGCTCCTAGAAATGACAGAAAATTCTATAAGGACTACAGTATACACTATCATAAAAAAAACACTTTTGACAGTTTATGACCTGTATGAATAATTGTCGCTTCGAAACACCACACCTCACACGATCGTGTGAGTGTTGTAAGGACGACCTTCAAAGTCTATGGGAAACGGCAAACTTTGACCCTCAGCCAACCAAAAACCCCTGAACCGATCGTCACCAAATTTGAATGGCGTGATTATGTCGTGGACCCCTACCACAAAAAGTTAGGGCTCAATCCGCCCAGGGGTTTTTGCTCCCCATATAGGTGAAATAAACACCCCTCCTGTTCGAAATTTACTACACTTTTTGTTTCTTCAACTCGCCTACAGGCGAGTCCGTTAGACCGATTTTTACGCTTAATACGTCAAATGTCGCGGTTCTGCGCAAGGAAGTGCTTTTTTAATGGTACAAAATAAAAATTAAATTTTTGACTTATTTATTCGAAAAATTCGAAAAAAATTACAATAGCGCCTATGGGGAAAATTTAAAATTTTTTAAACTGTCATACTTTCGTTGTGTGAAGATAGAGTGGTAATTTTTGGTTCTAGTATATGGTTTTCGGGATGGCCTAATTAACGGTGACATTTATGTTTACCCCTGTTGCCATGGCAACGAAATTTGGGACAAAATTGGCTATAACTCGGCTTGTGTAAAAAATTTTTGCGAAATTTTTGCGCCTATAGAGAGGTTTTCGTTGATGGGCCATCGAATGCTGCCAATCGCATTTTCCCCCGACCGACCCCCGTTGCCATGACAACTAAATTCTGGACAAAATTGGCTATAACTCGGCTTGTGTAAGAGACATCTGCGAGATTTTTTTGCATCTGTGTTGGAGTTTTCGGAAATGAGCCATCAAATGCTGCGAACTGAATGTCACCCCGACCGACCCTTGTTGCCATGGCAACAAAATTTAAGACAAAATGGGCTATACCTCAACTAAAACTCAAAATAACCAAGTGCTATAAATGTGCATAGTTCAGCGGACGCCCGCATAATATGTCGGCAATAAGTAAGTAAGTAAGTAAGTGCATATTTAGAGTGCACAATGTCAGCCAGCGGCCGAATCTGAGGCACTTGGCTGAGCCGCTAGCTAGGGGGAGCAGTAGGCCTGCTGGAAGCAGTGAGTTTTAAGGAGGCGACGGAAAGTGTCTGCAGAGGTAGAACTACGGGTACTAGAGGGTAGTGAGTTCCAAACTGTGGGGGCTGCAATGCTAAAACCGCGGGAGGCAAAGGGAGGCAATGGGCAGACATAGGCCCCTTTTTTAATTTACGAAAGACCGAAAATGCCACGAAAGTTTTGTGTCGCCACTAAGTTCCCGTGAGAACACGCATCCACATCATAAACATTCACACGGTATTATATTATTAGTGTACAGTGCTAATAATTAGTTATGGAAGCAGCCGTCGCACAACGCACATGGCTCATGTGAAGTGCCGCTGTCTCTGTTCAGTGTCATAACAACGACTACTGCGTGTCTGTATAAATTATTCATATTTATGTATTTACCATACAGGCAGCAACGAAGACAAATACACTGCAGCATTTACATCCAAATATTGTAGCTCTGCACTTACAATCACTAGCTAATGCTGCAGAGTATGATCATGATACCAGTAAATGGCAAAATGAGAAGTTAAAGTAAACAAGAACCTCACCTATTGCTAGGAAGGGCCGACCGCGCGCGGTTGTCGGAAGGCAAGCTTATATGAATGCAGTGTTTTTTTTATTTAACTGAGGTCGAAACTTTCCGTTAAAAATTGCGACCAAACCGCCGCAGATGGTTACTATAAAAAGTCGTCATCGCTCTATTTAGCGGTGCCATTGCCGATCCTTTTCGACGTACCGTTTAGTCACAATAGAGCGTAATAACCATTCAAGGTCAGCTAAGCTCATCCAAGGTCGATAATTTTCGTCTTATCAGGCAAAGTTTAACCCTTACATACTTTTACGGACTTTGCGAGGAAAATCATCAGTTTTGTCCAGAATGTCAAACCCTAAGCTTCCCCAACCCCTCCTCGTAGTCCTCGACAAATACAGACCTTCGTTATCAACCACGTCTCGTTGCCGACGTCTGGCACGCCCACGTCTTCGTCGTGTTCGTGGAAAATTTCTACGGCACGCTATACAGCCAAGATGTTGTTATCGGGGAGCGCGAAACAATACAGCCCATAGATACTGCATGGCGTGGTGAGCTGCGCGGCGAATGCAATGCAGTAGATTAGCATAAACTTGGACTAAACGACGAACGGCCGCGAACAAGGACAGCCGAAGCACTACGTCACGTCTCCTCGTCGTCTCACTCAACCACGACCCAGGATTGCAACCCATGCGGCCGCGCCGCTGTCTGCAGGCTCTATGCACGATTTACGCTAGTCCGGACCGGTGCCCCATTATAGGATCGCCCTCCCCCAGAAAAGTCTCCGCGACCGACAATTTACTGGTAAAAATTCGTCCCGCCCGGGCAACTGCCGGGCGGGGCGGATTTTTGCCGGTAAATTGTCAGCCCGGGGGAGACTATTTTATGAAGCCGGCGATATTTTAATTAGGGAGAAACATATCAATTCGGTGATTATCTCTCCCCGGGCGGATTTTAAATTGGGGAAACATTTTCATGTGACACCGGCCGCAGTCTGGCGTTATCTTGGTGAGGCCGCTCGCTGGTTTACTGGTTCCCGGCGGCCGAACAGTAAACCCGAGCACCGGGCCGTGGACGGGCGCTGGACAGTCGTATAAAAATAGGTCAAGTTCAGCGCACGCCCGAAAGCCTCAAGGACGACGAAATGGCCACTCGCTCGGCCACTGGCCCTCGTAGCCGTTTTATAGGCGCGCTGCTGGTCGTCTTGGTCGTTTTTCACCGTTGTAAAGATCAGCATCTGGCGCCGCGCGAACCAAGCACAATCTGCTTCGCCGCTGATAACCGTACCGTTTCATGCACTCGACATCCTCTACACTTAGCGTGATCGGAGTCGGGTCTGTGATGCGGCGGGACAGACCACCACCTGGTGTGGTAATGCACGTTTTTAGCCGATCGTATTTAAGTAACGGTCGAGCTATTGGCATGGTTGTCGTCCGTTAGTCACGGATGAATTGTGGCTAGATGGTAAGTCGTAGGGGGTCGGCGATGGTACCATCGGATAAGGCGCTGGCGACTTCCTATAGTAATAGTAACCATGTCTCCACCTGCAGCGGTTTGGCTGCAATTTTCAGCGGAAAGTTTCAAGCTCTATTGGCCATATCTTGGAAACGGTGAGAGATAGGATTAAGGTTACTACTGATCACTAATAGGTAATATAGCACACGCACTTCCAGATGAAATGAAAATCATCGACCTTGGATCACGCCGTCAAGGTCACTGACAACCAGTGCGGTCGTCTATCCTAGCGACTGCTGGGTTTCTTGGACGGTGCGCCAGGCAACGCCCCATCGCGATCCCGATTTCTGCTTCCGATTTGGTTTAGATATCGAAGCTCCTAGATTTCTGGGGGTTGGTGACGCGCGCCGAAGTCCTTGAGGCCGCGTGTCTGTCTGCGTAACGGTGCAGGACAGACGCGCGCAGTGCAGAGTTTTTGCGATATTATTGTCGACAATTTCCAATAACGACCTCGACGCCAGTGACTATTTGTATAATATTAAACGGGTCTCAAAATATTAGACGCCGGATTTCAAACAGACCGAAAGGAACAAAAAAAGCTTTTAAATAAATACAGAAGAAAATGATGCGCGCGAGGAGTACATAGGTCACAATCTAATAATATTTCTTGGTAAGTTTTAAAAGTGGTTCAGAGTTAATAAATTTTAAAAAGACATCTAGGAATCACATGTAGGCCTGCGCACTGAATTTTTTTGTCGACCGTTAAGGTCGAGCCTTGGTACGATATGTCTGTCTTTTTTGTAATACATGTAAGCCTATTGTAGTCAAACGGTTTGGTGTTTAGGTCTTCCGGAAAACTTATTAAACGATTAATTAGTCGATGCAGCTCTTTGCATGCAAAATGTCAAAGATCCAGTACAAAGAAAACGTTTTTAAATTTGAGGTTGAATAAAGGTGGAGTAGGAAAAATGTCCAATATAAGTCGATGCCGTATTAGAAAAGGTGAGAGACAGGGCTATAACATGCTATTGATCACTAATAAGAAGTCGCACAAGCCATTTCAGATATCACAAAACGCATCGACATTTGATGACCTTGACACTCTTATCACAGCAAAGATAATTATGCAAGTTGGCGAAACTTTCTCGTCATAACGAAACGTTTTCGCTACAGCAGAATACCGTAGTTTTATAATTGCTGCTAAAATCAATGCAACACGCTGCCTTAATTGCATATAGCAGTAACGGCATTACATTCAGACACAAATGAATTGTAATAACAGAAAACCTTTATAGCATCGCACAAAAGGTAGATGCAGAACGTAAATTTATTAACAGAAATAACGCAAACATTGAATTGTTGTAAGGCGCACATTATCAGCAATCACAAGCTGTGAAATGGAGGCGCCGCGGCATGCAGTCGCTAGGTGACAGCACTGAAGTGCGGAGCGACGTACATTATGTGAGAAACAATAGGCCTAGAACTAGAAGGGCAGCATCAGCAACTCATTCACCGGGTGTAGGACATTTCCCCCGGGACATGTTCCCCGGACGTTCCCCCCTCCCTATAATGCTACTAGATAGTGGCATAATTTTCAGTGTCAGCATGGTGAAAGAATGCAGCAAACATCAGATACTCTTGTGTTATCATTAATAGGCCTAAATAATACGTCAAACAAAAAGCAAGTCTCTAAGTCTCAATTCTCAACTTCTCAAAAAAACAGCTGCGGACGGCGACGTCAAAGTGTCACTCAAAGCGCAGTGTTTGCCACAGCAAGGAGAATGTCTGCAGTCTATCGAATTTTGCTTTCTTTTTGTAGCCCTACGTAAAAAAATGTGTGCGTTAACTACTTCTAGGCCTACTCTCCTGGTTCAGCCTGTATCTAGTCGAGTTTAATCGTCTCATGGGCGCGTAGGCCTACATCCCTAATTGCTGTTAATTGTCGCGCACACGCGCCTACTAAGACTCACTGTGTTTGAAAAATACTCAACGGCGACGAGACTTCAAAGGCGGAGTTGCTTTCGGTGTTGCAAGAAATTTCTACTCAGTCTTGGCGCTGACTCTGATAATATGTTGTTACTGGCCTAAGGGGGGAAACGTCATAGGCACTCGAAAAGCAGGGAGAAACGTCTGGGGGAACATGTCCACGGGGGAATTGTCCGGCTCCCCATTCAGAAGCCGGTGACACTCTTAGCATATGTTTGCATATATTCAGACTTCATATTCTTCCGACAGCAACCTATGCGACGCTCGGACCCTTGGACTTCCACTTCATATTAGTCTCTCTCGTATGCAGACGTCGCAGAGCACATTCGGATCCTTGTCTGAGCGCGTTCGAGGTTTTGTACACTTGCTTATTCTCTGGCATTGTGGGCAACGTTTAGCCTATGCATAAGGATTTTACGTTGTATTCAACTATTTATTACTTATATCGTATCCATAACGACGTGTAGACGCGACGGCAGGTGCGTTTAAGCTCTGACGCAGCGGCGGCGCACGTGGCCAGCCAGCCGGCTGCAAGGAGCGCGTGCGGTGGAGATGAGGCGAGATGAGACGGTCAGTTGACGCGCACTGCACGTGGACTGCTGACCAACACGCCCCACGCCACCGACACCGGCACGATGGACAGTCGCTGCTTGCAGTGATAAATCACCACCTCGCTAATTTATCGACCAGCTACGTGTCTATCCAGTCTAAGAAGATTTAAAAGAAGATTTTCGCATCAGAACTCTCGTCACTCGATCGTCAAATCGGCGCCCTGAGCCGGCAGCCAACAATCAATCTTGGATTTCTAAAGTGGCCTAAGTGATACATACAAACTAAGGCTAGGTCCACTATAGGCGGAGATGCTGACGGAGCTATATCATGCGTAGTTTACCTCTGCAAACTATATGACATAATAATTACACATTGTTGTGTACAGGGTGGGTCCAAAAAAACTGGTACAATGTTTTATATATACGCCAATAACTTCATCAAATAGTAACCGATTTTTAAAATTCTTTCGCTGTCGGAATCAGAAGAAAATTTGTAGCAACACTGTGACTAAAGATCCTACCACACCCCATACATGTCGGTAGACTAACTTGTGAAATGTCAGACATCGCACTCAAGTCGGCGACGACACCGATCAATTGCATGATCAACGTTGATATGAGCCTGACATGTGGCTTCCAAACAGCCCGGACTTAAATCCGATCAATTATGCTGTTTGAGGTAGGGGGCTTCAACAGATTGTTTATGAACGTATAAGACAATTCATGACAATCAGCTGGAGATCGTCACTGTTGCAGCGTTTGGTTAATCGCGCCCTTGGTCAGTGGCGTCGCTGACATGAATGCATTGTTCACAAGGCGGACACATTGAACATTTAATGAGAAAACTGCGAGATGTGTCAGTTGCTTTAGACAATAACGAAGACAATAAACACGTCGTTTCTTATTAATTATTTACAATGTGTTGTTACAGATATCGCTTTGTTTTCAATTGTTGCTTATAAGAGAATGATATTTCACCAGGTAGTGTAGCTACACACTTGAGGTGAGATGGGATCTTTGGTGACAGTGTTGCTAGATGTTTTCTCCTGATTTTGACAGTGAAAAAATTTTGAAAATCGGTTAATACTTAATAAAGTTATTGGCGAATAAATCATTGTGCCAGTTTTTTTGGCCCAGTCTGTATTATGACTAAATGTGAGTAAGATGATTGACGATAAACGAGTTATTGTTAATATGCAAAAATGCCTAAAATAAATTTCACGGACCATTACAAAACATTTCACGGAAACTTCATAAATGGCATCAGGCTACCCATAAAAACCAGTGGCGTCGTGGCCAGACGGGGGAGGAGGTAATTACCCCTCCGAAATTTTGGGCTGTCGGAATATTGTTAGAAAATCTTGTTTTTGTCAAAAAATTTTCGTTTAAAAATGCAACATTTGGAGCTGAATCTCCCCATTTTGAAAAAATTGAGGGCAAAATTAAAATTTTGAGCGCCCTGTCGGAAATTTGCTGCGTCTATCGGAGAATTGCTATTTTCTCCCCTGCCTATTCTTAACCAACGACGACGATGATAAACATCATCGTTATCAGGAGTATTTTAACAAAGAATTAACCACGAAACCTATTTTCAATAAATAATAGGCCACATAAAGAAGATCGTGCATAGTTTGTCTGCAAGAGCTGAGCTGTTTCTGTAGCATGCCGCATTGAGTGGATCAGTGAAGCTAGCGGCTATAGCTGAATGAGCGCGTGATCAGTCATAATCAAGCCAGCAATGAATACAAGAGCTGTGTACGTGAGAGATGCGACCTGTGCTCGTAGCACAACGTCAATTTGCGACCATCATTGCCACTAAAGCACACACGCTAGCACACACGCTAGCGTGTCAGATAGCCCGACTTTCCGAAGATGAATCGTCAAGTCGCTAGCAAATCTGCACAGCGGCTCAGAACTGCGGTCAACGCCATCAGTATCTCGGACAATAACAAAGAACAGGAAGGAAAACATGCCACGCACTTGTTCACGGCACGAAGCAATAAGGACACGCTCGAAACGCTGAGCTAAAGAACCAATCCATACATCTAACTTATCCACCGTTCTCTGAACCAATAAACAGTCTGTCTCGGTCGCATATCATCCAATTACACGCGCAGAGTCGCAGACGGAGATGGGGAAAAGCGGCATTGTTTACCAGAGGCCGAGCTATGCGCCATATAAGAAAGATACAGACCCTCGTTCGTATTGTCAAATTATTCAGCGATAAAATATTACAAGAGACTCCCTTCAGAAATTACATGCTTTGTGCTGTTACACTGCAAATATTCATACATGCAATTTCGCCAGTGACAGCAAACTTTGCCTATTTCATTGTCAAGTATTTCAACTTCAAGCTAATTGCCAGTATTACTCTACACTGTGGGGCATAAAAACGCACCAATTTTTTTTCATCATAACTTGAAGAAAAACGAAGTAAGTTTTGGTACAAGTATTCCTGATACAACAGGCCATCAAATGACTGTTTAATTTCCCACCTTACCCATTGTCTGTTTCTGCACTACCTGGGGAAAGAAAACGAACAAAATATTGCATTTTAACCACTTTGGTATTATTGCTCATTCAAAACACACAAAACACACATTTTGTCCATAATTTCATCATTTTAGCTAATAGTTTATCTAATTGTCCATTTTTAACTGCCTACAAAAATGTTTGAAATGTTGGCCCACGAACATGGGCTCAGCTCGGAGACACTTTCTTCATTTGTTGACAGCTGCGTTGATAACGTTCTGCTCCAGACCAATCCAGACTTCACCAGTCACTTCTTGAATTCATCAATATTCCCAGATGTTATGCCTATTTAATAGACGTGCTGCTGCACAACAGTCAAACCTTGTAACTGATTGGCTGTTGGTGGCCACATATCCGGAAAGATGCTTGTTGTTTGTTTTTGTTTTTTTTTCTTTGCTGTCACTGAATGACGAATAAAGTTGTATATATAAAGTTTTTTGTAGATTTTAATGCATATTTTGTCTGTTCTGTTTTCCCCAGGTAGTGCAGAAACAGATATTGGGTGAGGTGAAAAACTGAACGACCATTTGATAGCCAGTTGTGTCATGAATATGTGTACCAAAAATTATTAAAACTGGATAACCCTTCTTCAAATTATGGCCAAAAAATTGGTGTGTTTTTATGCCCCACAGTGTATACGGCTCCGAAATGTGGGACCTGACCATGAATCCAGCAGACGACTCGACGCGTCCGACCAATGGTGCTTTCGGCACATTCTGCTCGTGTCACCAACCATGAAATTCGTCACCACTCGGCTCAACTGCCTGTCACTCTGATAATCAAGACCAGGCGGTTGAAGCTGTTTGGTCACATCGTTCGCTCCGACCCAGATCGAGAAGCATGCACGTGCTCTCAATGCTGCACTGACGACCTGCTGAAGGAATAGACTCGATAAACGTGGCTGCGCACCGTCGAGCGGAATCTTCGACATCAAAATATCGGGCTGTGGGCGGCCTGCAGGCATTCTGCACAAACCCGCATGCTCCTTGGCGTCAAGCGGTAGAGACGGCTACCCTCCTGCAGCAACTGGCTTGCTCCATAATGATGATGATGAACTACACGTAATTAGGCTTACTTCATGCAGTTGATCGGATGGTTTTGACATAAAAGTCTGGATAATTAAAAAAACTTTTTGTAACCAACTACTATTAAATATTTTGACAGTCAACTAGTTTATGGAGTCAAATAAATATTACAATAACTATGGGTTTCGGACAGTTGCCCGTACAGACATAATCCCATACGGACGTTTTCCTGTACGAGCTATCGCCTGCTAACGCAAGGCGGACATTTGCCCTCCGTTATCGACTTCAAAGTTTACGCACGGTCTTACTTTCTTAGAATTTGGCTCAGCGCCGTCAGCGGCAGTAGTACAACTCCGTGACGGCCCAGGTGACTTTTTGGACAAAGTTCAGTTCTTTGAAGTGGTGTCTCAGTCAGCTGGTTTCGCGACTAAACAAATTTGCTGGTAGCCTACAAAGAAACACTGTGACAGCCAAATATCGTGGAGAGACAGGGCGACGGAGAACATTTCACGTGCATTTCCTTGCGCCAGTTGATCCATTAAAAGCATCAAATCGCTGATTGAGATTTGCTAAGTAATGTACTCACCATGTAAATTGTGCACAATTATATAATTTATGTGCAGCACATCGCTGTCGTGGAAAACACTTACATAAAATTTCCAGTATTAATAGGATTTCTGTAGGACAACGCAAAAAACTAGCTTCGTTATTATGGTTACAAAAACTATTAATTTACTGCGCGTTTTGCGTATTTCGAATAAATTCTATAAACTCTATAGGTTCTCTATCACCAGACTTACAAGAGTGAGTTAAATTCATATAGGGGCCTACAACACATTATGGTGTGTCTGTCGCAATCTTTTTGAGAAAAAAATGACTGAAGTATGAATAACAGACGTTGAGGTGTGGCGTCGCTGCACAAGTTCTCTTGACGCAGGTTCTCTTGTGAGTTTCAGTTGTGCCGTATAACGCTGAATACGTTATTTCTGTTGGCATGCCTGGGTGGACTGGGTGGTGCGTGAAGAATGGTCGTTGCCGTGTGCTCGTGTCGAGACAATCCGTCTATACGCGCGTCGCGTCCTGTGTTGACACCGCGCGCTCCAGCTGGCTCGTGACGTGATCTGTGACGACGAGCGACAGGTCGACGCACCGCGCGCCGCTCGAAAAAGTCCGGATAAAAATAACGTGTCGTCGTCGTCGTCGTCGTCACTGACAGGCAGTAGGTCGTCGTTTGGTTGGCGACAGCGTGGCGCCAAGCGGCAGCCGGCTGCAGGCGCTGCGATGGTCAGTGTAAGTAATGGGTAGGACGGACGCGCCGGACGGACGCCCGGACGCCCGGCGACATTGCGGCGCCGTCGCCATGCGTCCGCGCGTCCGGTCGGCCGATATATTACACGGAACCAGCGAGTCCCCGGCGAGCGGAGGCTGAGGTAGCGTGGTACCTGCCAGCCTGCCTGTTTCGTCCTCTCAGACTCTCGCCACTTCCGCTGCGCCTCACAAAACCACGATTTATCGTAGTCCGTCGTCCAGTCAAGCCGAGGCGAGGCAGCATCGTGCAATTACACGACCGTAGGGACCGACAGACAGACAGACGAACGGACGGGCGGGCCGAGACATGCCGTCACTGCATGCTGAACAGCAGGCTCGGTCAGCTGCGTGTTCCTCGTCTCATCTCACGCGCAGCGAGCGAGCCAGCTACTGCAGTGCTTGGCACGCGTCTGTTGCCGGTGTCATTAATCACCGTCCAGTACATGGCGCCTTCGCGTGTACACTGGCAACGTCTGGCAGGCAGGTTAGTCCGCCGACACACATCAACTCGCCTTTACACAGTCGACATGACAGATGATAGTCGCTCCTGCAGCAGCCAAAGTCAGGCACACAGATCTCTCACTCTACCTGCTTCGACCAGTAGCTTAATGCATTGCTTGCACACCTATACCGAGATAGCAATTAACAGCAGGTCGCGCGCGCCACGGCCCATTTTTTGGATAAAGTTGACTGAATTAATGTAAAATCTGCACCGCAAAATTCTAAACGCGGACCCTATATAAAGGAAGTGAAGTAGTCCTACATTTGTTTAACCGACTGGAGCTAAAGAGACTACCGAAAATACGGAGGAGGCGGGGGACTGGCACGACTTGGTTCGGCTGTTAATTGCTACACGTGCTTCGGCAAACAACAAGAACAGATGTCGGTGCCAAGTGCAGTACTCGGACGTTGGTTTGTTATTCCTGCAAAGACCTGCATGCCCGGTGAACGCTCACGGCAAGTTGTGTTTTTCTACGTTTTATGGATATTTGCGCTAAAACATTTTCTATTTTGATTCATGCGATCTGAATTACCGTGGGCTGGTCATGCACTTTACACGA
>Ga0209671_1006658_pt1 | contig 11894 bp, 8 predicted proteins | sample WorMetHERISLAND2_2_FD_187401 | JGI IMG/M metagenome (GOLD analysis project Ga0209671, IMG submission 187401) | Marine gutless worms symbiont microbial communities from Max Planck institute for Marine Microbiology, Germany - Olavius geniculatus... | ecosystem: Host-associated > Annelida >...
ATGTGTATTAGTGTTTTATTTTTCTCTTTTATCACTTTTTATTATACATTTGTAGTTGTGTAGTTCTATGGACCTTATACGTTTGAATTAAACTGGATTGATTGATTGATTGATTGAAAAGCACACCCCGCACTCTGTATTTTGCCGTAACTTCACGCACACAAAATAATGTTCATTAATTTCAACCCTGTAAGACTGACTGGCCGCTATGATGATTTTCAGAACGCACTCATTGGTGCACGCACACTTTACCAAAGTACGAAAAACGTGCATTGTCGGAGTGTCGGCAAAGACAGATCTAAATGTAGTCATTATATGCAACGCGTCGCTACATCATCTTGTAAAAAATTGGTCTATGTTTGATGAAGCTATTTTACAAAAAAGGTGATGCCGTGATTCATCATGTCGTGGTCAGTGGCGTCATTGCAGGATCGTCGTGCCCCCGGCTATCAATTTTAAGCCGCCGGAAATTTGTTGGAAAAATTTTCTCTTCGTCGGAAGATTTTCGCAGTGGCGGCTCTAGCCCGCAACATCTGGGGGGCACGGCCCCATGACAAGAGCGGTAGCCCCTAGCGGGGTCCCCCTGGTCAGGGGGTCAGGAGGCGAAGCCCCCTGTAGCTAAAGCATTTTTGGTTTTTAGACGTTCAATGGAAGCCGCAAATTTGCCCACTTTTCTGAAATTTAGAAACCCCAAAAAATCAAATATTTGTGCTATCCTTGCCAAAAAATCGTGGGTGGCCATAGAACTAAGGGGTAGGGATTGGAGCAAAACTGAGGTGTTGTGTCCCTCCGGCCCGGGCCTAAAACCGCCACTGAATTTTCGTCCGAAAATGCAAAATGTGAAGCTGAAAATCATTCCATTTAGGGAAAATTTGTGCGTAGAATTGAAATTGTGCATCTTCCTCTTTTAACGTGTTGTGCTTTTCTTGGACTTTTTAAATTTCTCTTTTTACCTCATTTTTATTCAGCTAGTGAACCTGGGATCTGCGTGCTGTGCAGCAAATCTCCGAGAAATCGAAGCAGGTGTAGTCTGGATGTGAAGACATGTGGGTAGTGTACAAGGGAGTTACGTGATGGATAGCGAGGTTAAACGCGCATCGCTATGGACTCGCTGTTGACGAGCGGTAAACGCGGAACCAATTTGTACATGCGCGCCGCAGTCTAGCAGTCATGCCGTGCAGACCGCGCGAAACTGTCCGTACTACTGTCTCACAGCGGGGTGGCAGCCTATCCTATGCGTTATAGTGTCGAACTGGTGATTGATCTAATTAACGCATCGACCCAAGCCAGACAGACGAGTGCCTGTCCGGGATCCATGGAGATAAGCCTGCATGGGAAGATCTGATTCCTGGCACCCGTCATGCACGGAACTATACGAAGGGCGGGCAGTCCGCGGGGTACACAAACCTCCTTTTTCTCGACAAAATACCCCTTAAGACAAAACCCCCTTTTCTTTGTCAAACTTTACGGCGCGTACAGAGCGAACGATGTTTTCTGAACTGATGAACTATAACGAAATAGACTCAAATGAAAACAATGGCATAGTTCGGTTGTTTCAGTTCATTGTATTTCATTTCGTTTCAGTTGATTTCGGTTTAATTCGTTCAATCTGTACGCGCCTTTACATCGGGTTGAATTCTCGTAAACAGTTTTTGCCGTATTTCTTCCTTTTTTCCGCGTTAACCGTGTTTAACAAAAACTAGGTTTGCAATTAGTACTAAATTTGCGCATAAATAGTAGCTCACATTTATTTTAAAAGGATTCTCGTAATGTCGCTTGAAAGTAATGGGGGTGTTTACACGATGAAGCAAACATCAAGCAAACATAAGACTCTACATGAAGCAAAACATGAAGCAAACTTAGAGCACACGTCGTGCACGTGTATATTCAATAGCCTACATTTGCTGCATGCTTGCTTCATGTTTGCTTCATCGTGTAAACGCCCTATAAGTTGCCTCCCAACTTCGGCGTGCGAGTCGAATGTTTTTGCTGAGTAATTTCAAATCAACTTCGGATGGTTTAATTTTGCCGCTCTGAAAAATGACAAAACAAAAACATAGGTTTTAGCAAAATGCGTACAGGTGAAAAGTTTCAACAAATTCCCCGTATAAACAAATGTGAAATTGAGGACGCCGCGACATGCAAATCGATTCGATTTCATACAAAAATGTGTAACGGGTGATATGTACGAAAGCGGGTTAGCACAGAAGCTGCTAATATTGCTGCGATCTGTTTTCCACGCGGAGGGGATTTTGTTGTGGGGGAGGGTTGTCTTACACTCTCAGCCCGCATTGATAAAGCGAACGTAGTCGGGGGTGATTTGTCGCCGTCAATTAACATTTGACGACGGATTCGATCGTTTGTCAGACTCGCGGACTCGACGCGTTTATTTCGCAAAACAGATTTTACATAAACGCATGGATTACCATACAAGACACGGATACATGCCAGGAACTACAAATGACACGCAGAACTTTCTAAGAATCGTTGGAATATGCTTAGTTCTTTATCGAATCACATTCTCTGAGTGCACAGTAAATATTTTAAAGCTTACGAAGATTTGCCTTTTTACACACTAAACGAAAAAGGGTAATTTAGTTTAAACTAGCTTAAATGCTTAAATTTGTTAGATTTTAGAAAAATTGAATGTTTTTTTTTCATATTGGACGATTACTGTTTGTTTTCTAGTTTTCACAACCGTTTTTCCAAGTTTTGTATACTAAATGTCTCGTTTCATTGTAATGCTTTATATCTGTTTCATAGATTTTTTCGTACGACTTTTTACGCGCGAAAGCAGCTACTGCTTTCAGCGCGTCTTAACCATTGCAATTCTGTCCGTCCGTCCGTCCGTCTGTTCGTCTGTCTGTCACACGGGTGGATCAGTCAAAAGCGGTGCAAGCTAGAATCACCAAATCTTCACCGTTGGCTCTAGTTTCAGAAATTGTAAAGCTTTTCCATAAATTCAAAGGGGGTCACCCGGAACGAGGGCGCTAAATGAGAGGCGGTGGGCAAAATTTGCGATTTTTGGCCAATATGTCATTGTATCTCAGTAACGGTGCGAGATATGGCCTATGTTTACTATTAATCACTAATACGAAGTCGTACACTGGCTCTCGATTGGCGCCGAATTTAATGACCTTGAACGCCAAAATAAGGGGTTTTATGGATTTTTTGGCGATTTCTTTTTGCGACACAAGTCTATATCATTCACAAGGTGGCGCCACGGAACTATCGTTATGCGATCCAGATAAAGAATTTGGTATTTGTATATTAACTTAGCGTGAACACTCCAATTTTCAGCTAAACTCCTGAACCGGAACTGCTGTAGGCTTTCGCGCGTCTCGTGAGCATTAGCTCAAATTTTTTGTTAATCTTAATTAGACTCTCAAATGAATGGCCTCAAATAGCTGCAATGCTGAAGAGTGCGACTAATACATTATGTGTCGCCCACATTCTGCCATAAGTCATAATGAAATTCGTCCTCGGGTGGGATAGCTTATCTGCAAATTTTGTGTTCAATGCATTGCGCTCAGACTTTTTTACAGATCATATATGCGTCTGTTTGAGCTATGCTATGTCTGTAGCGGGCCGATAATTCGCCGGGTTCAGTCAAGTGTGACCGAACGAACGACAGTGTACGCCACATGATCAGCCGTCGGCCAGCGTGGAATAGGTGTCGGTTAAACCACTATATGAAGTTTGTAGTTATCACTCGCTTATCTCACTCCAGACAGTAGTTTAACACACACGAACTAAACTTGCGACGTATCGTTGCATTAGCGGCCCGTCCGATTATTGTAACCGATATAGAAATATGCATGTGCGTTAGCGTATCGAATATATCGGGTGGGCAGATATATACATAATACAGATAATACACACGCGTTCGTCAAGTCAAGACGACGCCAACAGTCAAAAGTAGTACGCCGACGGCAGCAAGGCGATCGTTCTGACACATGCGAGCCACATGCATGGTTATTGCGTGGGAAAGACTAGGTCACAGCCTCACAGAAGTGGGGTCAGCACGGCGCCGAGCCGTTATTTACACTAGTAACCGTCACCGAGGCAGATGCGGACCGACCGATGGCGTGTGCCAGCCGTAGCAGCATTAGCAGCAGCAACAGCGGCAGCGGAGGATGTACCACAACCTCTTCTTCCCCTTCCGCAACAAAGCCCCTCCACGTGCAAAACCGAGCAGATCAGTATTACCAGCTATTGTTGATGTGGCAGCTCGATAATCCAAAGGTTCGATAGTCTGAAAGTTGTAGGGTTCTTTCCTATACATTTTTACAGACGTTGACTCAATCTCCACATTTCCTCTGAACTGAGAGTAGGGTTAGGGTTAAAGTGAGGATCAAAGTTATTGAAAATGCATATTGCGATATACATCTTCGGATTATCGAACCTTTGGGTTATAGACACACAATCCTTTTAAACCCGATTGGTTCTTATTTTATGCTTAAGCTCGTTATGCGACACAGCTAGAGCTAAAACGGAAGAAATGCAAAAATTGATTACAAGAATTGCATGCAGTAGAGTACGACAAAGAAGAGGGAGTTTTGTCAAAGAGGGAGGCGGTTAGCGTGAGGAGTTTTGTACGTACGCCGCAGCAGTAGCGGTAGCATCATTTTCGCCGCCTCTGCCGCACGGTAGACAGTTGTTATTACTCTGGGCACACGACCACCACCGCTTTTAAAGGTTGCAGCAAAAAGTCTTCAGTCGTAACGTGATCCCATCTGTGCGTGAAAATGAAGAAGAAAAGTTTCGACCACACGCATCGCATCCGGCGAAGCAAACGTCAAATGGGTAAAGAGGAAAAGTAAGCTATAAGGTGGTGTATAGTTCGGAAACCCATCACAGAGGTACGGAGCGTCACCTGCCATATGGGGTCACACAGTGTTGATAGCTGCCGCCCGACGCTATGTACGCAGGTATCGCAACAATGTGACATAAGTTATGTTATAGTTTAATGAACTGAGCATGCGAATTAAAGCAAAACCGAGTGTAAAATTGAAACAAAATTGTGGTGTGTTTCGGCTTTATGTTGCACGTTCGGGGAACTGAAGATGAAAAGATTTCTGTTTGGACCGCCGAAACTAGAAAGGAAATTCACTATTCAGACTTTTATCAAAACGATTTTGTTTGGCGATCGAAGGCTTAGCATACGATGCCGTACGATGAGAGAAGTTTAATTTGCGCTATAAAACTGTTGAGTTTAGTACACGCTTTGTCGAATAGAATCGTGCAGTAATGAATTAATACAAAAACACAAAAGTCGAGTATAAGTATACAAAGTTCGCCGAACACCGTAATATATTACAGCAGTATTTTGCCTCAGCCATTATAGCACGTTTTCCTATAATCTCGCCAGTAGCCTAGCCTATTAGATATCGCACTGCTGGGGTGGCTAAGCGAGTACGCAGTACGAGATTATACAACTCCAGACAGTGCGGCATCGCATAGTCTACACATTCGTTTGCAATTTACTATGATTATGACGCGCTCGTGACTCCACAGTCGAAAGTTACGAAAGTGGTAGCAGTTTAAGTTCTGGGATTCATTGGAGCGTACACACTCTGCATCGTGCACTGGTGGCACAATCGTGCGTGCACACAGCTGTCGTGCACGCACTGAGAAAGGTCATTTCCCGTTGTGTAGCCCCGTACCGTGGGTGGATTCGCGGGACGGACTCTTCCGAGGCAGGTTAAGAGCTGTGGGCGGCCCGGTGGGCGGAAAAGCATCGATTTGTCCCGAACACGAGACAGAAGAGAAGCTGGAGGCGTGTCGATCGCCATTCACAGCAGCAGCAGCGTTGAACATTGCGCCGAATTATAACGACATTAGAGTCTTTCGCATAGCCCTACTGTATGTCAGTGAGACGGGTTTGCCGGTTTGACACCAGACGGCGGCCAGAGGCATATTCATTCATCTCAATGCATGCACAGGCAAATGTCTTGATGCCTTCATTCACTTGACGATGTCTCCACCCGTTGTTTCGTGGCGGCACCTCGCTGTCTGCTGCCATCCCACAGGAGCAACAATGCGGTCCCGGTCGATCGCGACGGATTTAGAAAACAGACAATTCTCGCCGGCCACTCTCGGCATTAGGTCGTTGTTCAGTTCTCTGAACGCCCACAAACTCGCTAGCGTGTTGTCAACGTTGGCAAAGACCTGCGCCGAAACAACGTTATTTTTCTCTCTCTCTCGTTCGTCATTTTATTCTACTTGATTGCTTTCCTATAATTCGAATTTTAGCCGATATTGACAAACGACTGCAGTATAGTATAGTTTGTCAGATTGTGACATATACTTGTAACTGCAGTGTGCAATACATACCAGTGAATGTCATAGGCCTAGGCTACTTATGTTCATAGTTGCACAGTGTTCGCGCGGTCTTACTTGCACGAATGTTTGCTCACAGATTCATCAGTTCAGTGGTCGTCGTTAAGTGTTGACATCGGCGACCTGTCAACGACCGTAGATAACTAGACTTATACCCAGTACCCACTCGTCACGATCCAATGTCGTCATTATAATGCGAGGCTTAGAGCTTATTGCTTTCTTAAGCCAACGAGCAACGACAACATGTCATGGAGTTGACACCCTGTTGCTATACAGTTGGTCGGCAATGTTTACTCACTCACGACACTATATACCACACGTCAGTGGCCCCGTCGTGCGGTTGTTAATCCGTAGGGCCTACTCTAATCCATGGAGCTCATTAGCGGTCCATGATCTGTTTGTCTTTGACGTGCATGCAATTAGTTTTCATCGGGATCCGGGTAAGTCCGGCGTCTGCTTGCCTGCCGTGTGTGTTGGCTTTGAGACATCTGATCTACCATACAGGACGTCGTCCGCGGGAACCTCGTTCGTTGGTCCAGGGAACGTCAGTCGGTCCGTGCGGCCGCGGTGCATGATGGGAACCTCGTGAGGAGACAGACGAGACAAGCTGCTGCTGCTGCTGATGCTACGTAGCGTTGATGACGTGATGACGTGTATATGAGTCGACGGCGATCCGTGCCTATAGCAACGCGCGTCCTAGAACGGGTGTCGGACTGTCGGTTTCAATATCGATTGTGTGACCGTTTCTGTCGCTCGCCAGGCGGTCTTTAACTTCTTCACCGTCACTGGCGACTGTAGTCGACAAGATGCTATCAGTGCCACTGGTGACAGTAGTCGACGTATAGATTGTCGGAGTTTTAGGCCCCTATGTCTGTTTTTTTTTCAAAAGTAAACACTTTGTAGGGAAATTGGGCATTCGCAACGAAAGAGTTAATGCCTCGGTTGAATGTTTGCTACACTTTATTTACCCATTATACTTTAGATAGCACATAATGAATAAAATCAGGAAAAAACATATAAATAAACATTACTGCAAAATATCAGCAGAAAGTCCGGAACGTTATACAAGAACCTTAACTGAATTAGCACGAAAAATAAATTATACTCATAGCGAGGAGTGGATAGCCGCTGCCGGAGAAGGTAGAACAGTGAATCGGGATTGGTTTAACAATGCAACAAATAAGCATCGTGGTAATTTAGCCGTAATAAAATACTGCTGGTTTTGATTGCTATAATACTTCAGTTAATCGTTTTTTCTCGCAAAAACGTAAACGAAATGCCATTATTGTAGCAAAGAATATTCAACTAAATATGGCACCCATTAATATGGCAGCCATATTTTGTTCAAATAATTTGAATTAATATTTTTTCGGCTACACCTGGTAAAAAAATTCGTGTAAATTGATCATCATTTGAGTAAATTTAAAAAAAATAAAAAAGGGTGCCATTTTTATGAAACACCGTGTACATGGAAACGTAACGCTGCAGACGTAAAATCAGTACCGCTGGGGTTAAGGCAGGGCGCGTTCACCTGTGCCGGGTGACAGCTAACACTGTGTGATCCCATATGACAGGTGACGCTACGTAGCTCTATGAAGGGTTTAATCTCCTTAAGAACTATACGCCACCTTTACCTTTTACCTTTTTAAGTGTATGAATCGTCTCAATACCCTTAACCGTTCCCCCCGTACTAAACGTGTTCACCCCGTGAAGAGTCCGATCCAATTGTGTGAACCCGACACGCGTTCAGTCCGCCCAGTGAGCGGATGTGGTCGGTCTACGGTTCCACGCATAACTTCGAGGTCTGGTCTGGTCCCAGCCTGATCTGTCGATCTGTCGTCACTCATCAGCGACCAGATGACGATGTTGACCGTTGTGTGTGAGTGTTAAGGCTGATATACTCGAGCCTGCTACTAGGAGGTCGCGGCGCTACGTGCACTGAGACTGAGAGTAGATGTCAGTTAATTCGAAACAGTTCAGCGCGAATTTGAATGCGCAAACGCCGAAAGACCGCAACGATCTGCGCCGCGATTTCGCTCGCGGTTGTGTACAGGCTCTATGTACGATAAGCCGCTCTGTACCAGATACCGCACTGGTGAAGTGGGTAAGCGAGTACGCAGTACGAGCTTATACGACTCTAGACAGTGCAGTAGGATCATACCACGCTCAGTTCGCATAACGTACCGTATGTTTGCTTGATGTTTGCTTGATGGCGCACGACTGCTGCCAAAAGTTTTGAAAACAGTACCAAAGCGAGCTGAGTGTGACTCTAAATAACAGTTTCTATTACAGGTGTAGGGGTTCGTCGCCATGCCAAAGTTACTGGAGAAAGCAAATGAAGATTTGGAGTGAGACTAGCTTGCCCGGAGTCCCAGTTGTACGCTAAAATAATAATAATATTGATGGAAAACAAAATGTAGAAATTGACTGAACATTACGTCACAAAATTGGCACAATTTAGGAAGGACGTTCAATAGAAGCCGCAAATTTGACACTTTTCTAAAATTTGGAAACGCAAAGAAATCAAACGTGTGTTACCTGTGCAAAAAAACACGGGTAGCCACGAAACTGGGGAGCCTAGAGCAAAACTGTGGGGAGGCCTAAAACCGCCACTGAATTTTAGATTTACGTGAAGAACATAAAACACGGTTTGCAATAACCAACACGAGCAATTAATACTAAGATACAGCAGCTTCGCCACATCGAGAGATAGAACACTTCGTATACTATAATATAAAATAGTTTGTGGTACTACGGTTTAAGTGCAAGAACATATTAACTATACTTTTATTGCTAAATTATACGTGACAAAAACGACAAAGCTGCAGAAGCTTAAATTCTGAATACCAAGAAATCGAAGATAGCTTCGTGGTTAAAGTAGGACAATTATACCCTCCTTCATCCGCAAGTATGCGATTGACTTGTTTCAGCAGCAAGCTTTCTTTCGTCTGCTTGACCAGGGCGACTCTCTTCCCATTGATCACACGGTTTTAGTGCGAGCAAATCACGTCAATAAAACGACGGGCGTATTTGATCGACCGTTTTACCGGTCATCACGCTCATCACATCTGTGTTTACGAGCTCTAGCTGTAGTTCGGTACTAGTCGGTGATTAGCGAGTGCACAGAGAATGGGCGAAGTCTTCTCTTGCCTCCCCGGCGGGGTGAAAACATTCACAACGACAGTGGATGCTTTTGTTTTCTTCTCATCCGTATTTACCTGCCGGGCGTATTGCTTCCAGTGGCCCATACTAGCGTCTTGGGGCCTCGCTGTCAATCTCACAAAGCCGACTATTGTATTTCTCTGATATCGCTTCTGTCTCTCCTCTTTATGAGTTTATTGCAAACATGTACACACATTATGTTTGTTTTGCACGTACGTCTGTGATCCAGCTGTTCTCTGGGCGTCGTCTTCTCCAGGGTGAAAACAAACGATCAAAAGCTTAAGCCCCAAACTCCACTACCGGTATTTAAATAACTTGTCGCCGTTTTCTTGTCCAGTAAGTTGTAGAAAATGCTAAAAGATAACCTACAATCATAACCATAATCGTAAATGTTTCAGTGCCCTATACACAGCGATGAAATCGATAGCGCATGCCAGTGTGTATAGCTTTTCATAGATAACCCATCTCTAATTTACAGAGCGTCACCTGCTATGTGGGATCACACAATGTTACCTGCCACTCGACATAGGTGAAGGCGCATCATCCCAATTTTAACCAGACAGGCAGCGGTACTTGATTTATCTACCCCGGAAGGATAAAGGGCTGTGTTGATCTTGGTGCTGATTATATAGCCTACTGAGATGGTTTACCCCTCCTTAGACAGTGTCACCCATCCACAAGTACTCAGTATTTGATAGCAACTCGACCGGGAGTCAGTGATTTAGCCAGTATCAGGATGTAGAGGGCACTTGAGGGTGGGGACTGGGGTCTGCAGAAACATTTTCGCTTTTATAGTGTCTGGTGCATTTGTGGCACAATTTTGAGAAACTATAGTAGAGTCCTAAGAGGCACGTGTCACCAGTGTCCCCTCCAATCACGCTAGTGCATGCCGGGAGTCGAACCGAGGACCTTGCGATCGCTAGTCCAACCTCCTAACCGTTACACTACCAAGCCACGATGACGATGTGTGTAGCTAACTATCTGTTTTGTTCGTACTAGATTCATCTTCATCGTCGTCATCATCATCTACATCATCAGTGTCAGCACCTCTCACCCCGAGCACACATCAGAAACTCTCACAAGCAATTTTCGACATCTTCCTTAGCTTCGGACAAGTACAACGCCGACTCGGCATTCCACGCGGTAAGCCTATATACCACTATCATCATCATCATCATCATCGTTCTTATTACTGTCCGCGGTAGGCTAGCTGCGACGACGCTAAGTTTTTTCTCTGTTGTTAACACGATAACTCATAAACGTCTACACTTAGCTTGATGCAATTTTGCGTGAGCATATATTTCACAACATGTAAAAGCCTAGTCAAGGTCATAGGTCAAAGGTCAAGGTCAGGTGGGTTTTTGTGCGTGTCTTGCGTGCATGATATGTGGCCTACCGCAAACGGACTTGACTATTTTGCAAAAGGTATTTTTGTTGTTCTCCAATTTTCGTCAGAGTTTCCATATCGTCGTCTTCGCTTTGCAGTAGACAACTGTAGATAGGTTACGATGTTTTGCCAGGCTGTTCTGGACCTCGAAGTGTAGTATTTGCTGAGGATTTTCACAATGTGTTAGTTGTGCTACGTGTATATACCTCGTAAATTGATAGATTTAATAAACGTTTTTATGGGTTTTTTTACTCCTGCCATATTTTTACGTTTATAACTTTTTTGTTTCTTTGACGTTTTTACAGTTCATCACAATTGCGTCAAGAACTTCAAGAAGCGCTTTTGAAACGACGACGCGCTTGACTTAAAATTGAATAAAATTTTCTTTTTTTCAGTTTCAGCTAGACTGCACGTAATGTAATTATTACGCATTAGGCAAGAGGTCGAAAACATTAGGGCTATATATTTAAATAACGTTTTTTATTTAACGTTTTAAACGTTTTTTTCTGTTCTTGCCACGTTTTGAAAACTTCTCAACATTTAAAAAAAATTTATCTGGATCGTGTTTTCTACAGATCCGTCGCAATGGTTGGTGGCTGACGTGCATCAGTGGCTGCAGTGGGCGGTGGATAATTTCAACCTGGAAGGCATCGACACGTCACAGTTCCAGTACACTGGACTCGATCTGCTGCGACAGGGACGTGACAGGTTTCTGCTGCGTGCGCCGCCCTACGTCGGAGACATTCTATGGGAACACCTCGACATACTCCAGAAAGGTCAGACTGCAACGCAGTTTCCGAATAGCTACTATAGAAAACTGTGTCGGCCCAGCCACGACATATTTTAAGTTGAAAATTGGAATATTGGTTGCTTCTGCTCCAGGGAACGTTTACACCAATTTTGTTTCCTTTTCTACACCTTTTTTCGAATTAGAAGCCAGTTAACTAGCAAAGAGGCGACCATACCAATTTTTGGCGAGAATCAAGTTTTCTGGTGGTGATCT